>OLOR01000196.1_pt1 | contig 69679 bp, 48 predicted proteins | sample 1672521 | NCBI WGS metagenome assembly OLOR01 (sample SAMEA3136695, study PRJEB25190) | human gut metagenome | biome: human gut; feature: human-associated habitat; material: faeces | place: Austria | collected 2013
CAGGCAGCGAAGCGTCCCTGCCAGTAACTTTGCGCTCCCGCAGGAGCGCCCCCAAACTGCTCTTCCCCCAACTTTCCGCGAAGAACCCTTTTTTGTCAGTATCTGTCCGTCCGCAAAAGCCATTCCATCACGCGCCGATTGAGCGCGTAGCAGCGGCAGTACAGCAGGAAAAACAGCAGCAGCGGATATGACTTGCGCGACTGGTACATCTTCTTCCAGCTTGCGCGGCGCAGCTGCTTCAGCGACGGGCAGGTTGTCAGCAGCGCCTTCCATGCCCGCTTCTTTTCCGCCTCCGACTGCGGATTATTCGGGTGATAGAAGTAGCGCTTCAGCAGGCGGATGTAGGTTTCCATCAGCCACACTTCATAGGCATTCCAATAGAAATCGCCCTTGTGGTGCACTTTCCCGAATGTCAGGAATTGCTGATTCACCTGCTCCATCTGCTGCGGCAAATCCGCATGAAACCGCTGAAACGATGACATGCCCCAAACCCTGTACGTCGTCAGCGTTTCATGCAGAAAATCCACGGACTTGACGTACTCCAGCATCTGCATATTGAACAGCGCATCTTCGCTTTGATGAATCGCTTCCGGAAACGCAAGCTGATGCTCGACGACGATTGTCCGGCGAATCAGCTGTATGCACGGTCCGCCAAAGTAGTTTGCAGCATACCGTTCATTCCGATCCAGCAAGCCCAGCTGCATTTCCTCCATTATGGAGGTGCCTGCGTGCCGCTTCTTTTCTGCGGGCGGTGCTGTCTCGTCCGTTTTCTGCTGCGAAAACGTTTTGAAATTAAACACCAGCAGATCCGCCGGTTCCTCCGCCAGCTTTTTCATTGCGGATGACAGCAGATTGTCCTCCCACCAGTCGTCGGAATCCAGAAAAATCAGCCAGTCGCCATTTGCCGCCGCCATGCCCGCATTGCGCGCTGCCGAAACGCCGCTTTGCCGCTGATGAATCACGCAAAAGCGCGCATCCTTCGCCGCGTATTCGTCGCAGATACGCTCCGCGCCGCTGGTCGAGCCGTCGTCAATCAGGATGGCCTCCCAATTCGTGTAATCCTGCCGCAGGACAGAATGCAAGCATTCGCGCAGATATTCCTCCGGCGTGTTGTGCACGGGAATGATGATGCTGACTTGATTCATCCTTTTTCTTCCTTTCGTGGATTCCACCCGCTGCATTAGGGTAACACCGCACAAATGCGGTGGTGCCTTAGAAATACAGCTTCTTGAAATGTCCGGGCAGCAGCATGGCATAGGTATACACGAGTTTCCTGCGCAGCCAGTACGAGGAGCGCATCAGCGGCCAATACAGCGCCCACTGCTTTTTGCGCGCCTTGCGGCGGAAAGGCTTGTTATCCGCCGTATGCAGATAGTATTCTGCCGCAAACATAAACTGCCGGTTTTGCGTAAAGCGGATTAAGTCGCCGGTTTCGCCGTTTTCGCGGTAGAACACCAGCCGCTCATCGAGAATATCCAGCATCGTCATGCGCTCCGGGGTAAAGCGGTTCGCCATCAAACCGCCCTGATTCGCCGTGTAGAGGTACAGCGCGCCATCCACCATTGCCACCTGCCGGCTTCGGTAAAGCAGCTTGTATATCAGCGCCTCGTCCTCATGCAGCTTCACGTCCGGGAAGCGTTCCGTTTCCAGCATTTCGCGCCGAAACAGCTTCCCCCACGCCGTCACCATCCGCACCCATTCCGACCTGCGGTAAAGCATCATGTTTGCCTCGCGCCCATCCACCACGCGCACAGGCTTATTCGCCAGCGGCGCGGCTATTTTCGGCAGATATTCCGCTGGTGTCGCCTTCATGTAATCCCCGACAGCGATTTCCGCGCCGTTCTCCTCGCACGCCGCCAGCAAGCGCGCCACAAAGGCAACATGCAGCGCGTCGTCGCTGTCCACAAAGGTGATATAGTCGCCTGTGCAGATGGCCAATCCGGCATTGCGCGCCATGGACAGTCCGGCGTTTTTCTGGTGGATGACGCGGATTCGCTTGTCCTTTTTGGCATATTCGTCGCAGATGGCGGGGCAGTCGTCCGGCGAACCATCGTCCACCAGAATAACCTCCAAGTTCTGATATGTCTGATTCAGCACGCTGTCCACGCACATCGGCAGGTACGTTTCCACCTTGTAAACCGGAATAATGACGCTGACGAGTTTGTCTGGTTCACGCATATTGATTCCATCCTCCTGAAAATGAAGGTATCAATACCAGTTCGCGTCAATAATCACCAGTTCCGGCGGATTATTGATGCGCGGCAGAATCTGCCCCACGTCGTCCCCCAGTCCGCGGCTGATGATGACCTTCGTGCCGGAAATCGTCTGCACGCCTTCGGTCAAATCGGGCAGGAAGCCCTGATCCGGTGTGTAGAGCGCGCCGAGGAACGGAAGGCGAACCTGACCGCCGTGCGCGTGGCCGCAGAGCGCCATGTCGATGTCCTTGCCAATCAGCGCGCCCGTGTCCTCCGCGTAGTATTCCGGATAGTGGACGAGCAGCATCTTGTAGCCCGGCTGGGCGGCGAAATCCTCCAGAAATCCGCTGGCGTACTTCTCATAGGATACCGGCGCTTCCGCAATGCCGCCGATGAGCAGCGTATTGCTGCCGATGGTCACAGTTTCGTACTTATCCGCCAGGAAGTGCACGCCCAGCGCTTCCAAATCCGACGCGAGTGTGCTGCCCTCGAACACGATTTTCGGCCACTCGTGGTTGCCCGGCACATAGTACACCGGGGCAATTTCCACCAGCTGCGCGCACAAGTCCGTCACGACGTGCGTGTCGTCGCTTTTCTTGTCGTTCATATCGCCCGTGATGGCGATGATGTCCGGCTTCAAGGCACGAATCCGCGCCACCAAATCGCAGTTGTTCTCGCCGAACTCCCGCAGGTGCAGGTCGGAGAGCTGCACAATCCGCAGATGGCTCGTCAGCTGATCCGACTGCACTTTGTAGTAGCTTTCCACAAAGTCCTGCTCATGCGGATACAGGAAGAGGAAGTATCCGCAAACGCCCGCCATCACCAGCAGCACAGTCAGCACATGCAGCAGCGCTTTTTTCCACTTTTTCATGGCTTAATCCTCCTGCTTTCTGCGGTCCATCATTGCGCCGCGCAGCAGGGTGCGCAGCGTATGGGCGTTGGCGGTGCGGCTTTCCGCCATGCCAAGGCTGTATTCCATCTTCGCGTCGCTGCTTTCCTCGTTGTAGGCGTGCACGAGGCGGTGCATGTAGTCCGCAAAGCTCTCCGCGTCCTCGCGGCGGCACTGCTCAAAGAAGCCGATGAACTGCCAGCCGCCGTTGTAATACACCGTACCGCAGGTTGCAGACGCTTCCTTGATGAAGTCCGCGAACCGGCGCAGCACTTCGTTGCCCTTCACGCGCCCCAGCTCGTTGTTGATGTGGCTCAGGTTCGTCAGCTCCAGCACAACGCACACGTTGTCGTCGCCCAGCACGCGCTCGGTGTTGTTCTTGATGTACAGGTCGCACGCCGTACGGTTCGGCATTTCCAGCGCCTGCTCGGTGAAGAACAGGTACTCCACAAAGTCCTGGATTCGCCCCAGCAGGATGGCGCCGCAAACGCCGAGGATGAAGAACACGACAACGCCCAACATCATGTACAGCTTGACGTTGACGCGCGCGCTCACCGCTGTGGTGGACAGCACGCCCACGTTCACCGCGCCCATGTACTCGTTGTACTCCTCCATCGTCACCAGCAGCACCTGATAGAGGTCATCCAGCCGGGTTTGCAGCGCGCTGATTTCCGCCTCCACCGACGCGCGGGCTTCGGCGGTGTTCTCCGTCGCGTCCGGTGCCTTGGAGAAGGTGTCGATGATGTACTGGCAGTACGCCGCATCAATCAGGCTGTCGGACTTGCGGTTGAGCAGCATCACATAGTCGCTGATGAGCATATCGTAAACGGTGGTGCGGTCTTTAATCTTGCCGTCCTCATCATGCTCCTCATAGACGTCATTCAGCACAAGGCCGTTCTGCCCATGCGTGTCCGTGCCGTTCGTTCCGGCATAGTACAGCGAGCCTTCCTTATTCTTATTGCCATAGCTTTCAATGACTTCCTTGACGCTTGCCACCTTGTCGCCATCGGTGCCGCTTGTCAGCATGTAATTCGCATACCGCGCCTGATACTTTTTCAGCAGGATTTCGCGGTTCTGCGTCAGCCTTTCGCCCAAAATCTCCGAAAACAGGTACGGAATCCGCACCGACTGAATATAGCTGTATTCATCAAACAGGTCGGAGACGGACAGACCCGTGCGCGACGAGGTGAAATCCGGCGCAGCGCTTTGGCGGCTGCCTAACTGCGCGATAATCTCATCCACCGAATTGCTGAGAATTTCCGCCTGCTCAATGTAATCATAACCGCCCGCCAGCACGTTTTCCGCGTTGTTGGGGATGGTGGAGTAATCCACATATTTCTCCCCGAAGCTGGCAAAATAGCAGCTCAAAATTTCATCCAGCATCAAGCGCGCGAACTCCGCGCTTCGGCTGCTGCCAACGGTCAGCTTGACAACGTATTCCGTCGGATAGTATTCCTCCACCTCTTCGCCTTTTTCCGCCAGCGCATCCTGCCGCGTCTGCACCTCGGCAGGGGTGATGCCCGTCACCGTGCCGCCAGAACGGATGGTATCGACATTGACGGAATAGCCGAGGCGCTCAATCGCTTCCTTGACGACCGTCGAAGAGAAGATTTCGGAAACGTCCAGCGGCTCGCCGTTCGGGGTCAAGCCCTCCGACACCGCGTCGTAGGTGTACTTAATGACAGCCTGCGCCGTGTACGCCTGATTGTTGCTGGCATAGCGCATGAAGAACGCGCCGGCCAAGATGGACATCAGCGCAATCAGCGGCCACCAGCGCTTTAAGTAGCGGATTATGTTAAACTTTCTCATGCTTTTTTCTGCCCTCAATCACCAGCAACAGCACGCAGCAGGCGCAGAACGTCACGCCGCCCATCAAGATCGACCACTTGATGCTGTATTCATCCATCGCGCTCATCTGCTCATAGGACACGGTAAGGTAATTGCGCGTCTTATAGCGGACATACTCGCGGTTGATGACATTTGTGCGTTCAATCAAATCCGCCAATTTGGTCTTCATGGTATCAATCAGCATCTCCGCCGTGACGATGTTCTCCGCCGCATTGGCGTCTTCCGCGAGCATCTTCTCGATGGTGTACTCATTGTCCTTGATTTTCTCCTTTGTATCATGGGCATGGAAGTTTTCCGTCTCAGCGGAGCTTGCCTGATAGTCAATCGCCACCTTCGTGCGCGACATATAGAAACTTGCCTGCGTATCCAGCGTCGGAATCAGCACAACGCTTGTCAGCGCGGAATCGTACATATCAATCGTTGCAAGATGGTTCTGATAGTGGCTCATGAATTTCTGATACTCAATGTTGCGCAGCTGATTCTGATATTTCAGCTTGGACACATAGCGGTCGCGATTTTTGGATAACCCGCTCTGCCGCACATACGCGTTGTACTTTTCAAGGTCAATGTTAGAGAAATTCTGTGCCTTCTTCTGCAAAGAGATAAACGTCTCGTTGTTAGCTGAGGAACGGAACGTACCGTTCTCGTTCGCGCGGCTCTTCAAAAAGCGGCTGACTTTGCCGATTTCTTTCTCGAAGAACGTGCCGATTTCCACATACTCCAGTTCATCCAGTTCATTCCAGTTCGGATTGAGCGCCGTATCGACGTAGGTGTAGTTCTCGTAGAACACTTCCTTGTACGCCTCGATAATCAGCTGGAGCATGTCGCCGGTGCTGATGCTTGCCGGCAGCTCCTCATTGCGCTTGTAGGAGACGGTGTAGGTGGTGGCAATCTTGTAGGCGCTGGCGCTGCCGGAATCAATCGACATGCCGCCGACGCTTGACGCGCTTACGCTGATGTGCTCCGCCAGCGCAAGGGACTCCATGTTCGTTACGCCCGCCTTTTCAAGCGCACGCGAAAGCACCTCATCAGACTTGAGCAGCGAAATGTTGAATCGCGTCTGATTCGGATAAAGTCCCCTTGTCGCTTCCTCATAGTTCAGGGCAATGAGGGCGGTTGCTGACCGCATCTTCCCCGGATGCATCAGGGCGCTGGTGGTCACCATCGCCGCGATGATCAGCAGCAGGCAAAGCAGGCGGTATCTCCACACACCCTGCAGCATCCGCTCAAGAAGCGACCACACGCCGCTCCTTGCTCGTTTCCGGTTCTTTTCTTTCATGCTTGCCTTTCTCCTCGCCTTGTTCCTGCTCGCCAATCGCCATCGCAATCGGCAGCAGCATAAAGACCGTGTTGATATAGCAGTAGAACACCGTGTTGTCGGTGGCGTAGGTAATGAAGCCGTAAATCGTTTCGTACAGCAGCAGCAGGGCTGTCTGCATCCCGAACTCCTTCTGGCACCACACAATGCGCCCGTTCCAGCTGTACCAAATCCAGAACGCGAAGCCCCAGAAGCCTAACTCGATGTACATGGTAACAATATCGTTGTGCATTCCGCCGAAGTTGTGCGTGCCGAATACGCCAACGCCTGCTTCCGTCATGATGCTGATATAGCGTGTAACATAGCCAATGCCATACCCTCGGAAGGCGGGGGAAAAATCGTAGACCTCCTGAAACGCGGCATAGAGCCTGTCGCGCCCCATCGTGTCAATCTCCAGCGCGTGGACGATTTCGTTGAACAGCCCCGACTGAATCAGGTACACATACCCGAAGCAAATGACAATGGCGCCAATGGAAATGAGGAGAATCAGGATACTCTGGGCTTTCGGTTTTCTCCTGCGGATGAACTCGCCCATCAAAAACACGCCGACCAAGCCAATCAGCGCGATGCGTTTGAGGCCCAGAAAGAAGAACAGCCCCGATAAGCCGGCATAAATCAGGCGCTTTTTGCCTCGCTCGCAGCACAGGGCGAACAGCAGCATCAGCCCAAAGGCAAACGTCAGGTCATGCACTTCCAGCGCCTTGATGGCGGCGTTCGTGTCAATCCCGCCGGACTTTGCAAACGCAATCAGCCCGGTCACAAACGCCCCGATGCCGTTCTCCTTGATGGATCCCAGCACAATGCAGCAGTTCGCGCCGCACATGCCGTAGAGCGTATAATCAATGCTCCTGCGGCCGAAGAGGTACACCGCGCTGCACATTGCGCTGAGCGATATGACATGGTAGAGAATCGTCGAGCAGCCGCGCGACATGTAGTTAAGCTGCTGAAAATCCAATGCCCAGTACAGCATCGACAGCGACGCCATCATCAGGAACGGCAAGCCGAACATGACCGCAAACTGCCCCACCGTTTTCAGCCGCCGAAAGTCGCCCGTCACCAGCATAAACAGCAGCGCCATGCCCAGCACGCCGACTTGCATCACATATTTTGTGAACCACGGCAGTGGAAATCCGCCGCCATCCACAAAACCGATGGTCATCATGCCGATATACACCCATTTCAGATACGCCGGGCGCGGTTGAATGTCCTTCTTCAGCATTTCTTTTCGTCCAGCTTCCGCCAGATTGACCCAATTCGCCGCGCCATGCTTGCCACAGAATAGTTTTCCAAGAATCGGCATCTGCCCTCCTTTGCCATGCCGCGGTACAGCGCTTCATCCTCGTAGAGCCGGCGAACTGCGTCCCGCAGCGCATCACGCTGTTTGGGAATGATCAGACCGTTTTTGCCCGATTCGATGTAGTCGCGCACGGTGTCCGATTCCGTGGTGATAATCGGCTTGCCGAACATCATCGCCTGCAGGAACACCAGCTGCCCCGCCGAAATGCGCGCATCGGCAAGCGGCACAATCACGCAGCAGCATTCTGACAGCATTTGATAATACTTCTCGCCGAACACATCGTGATAAATGCGGATGTTGCTGCCGGGGTTCGGGTGGTTATACGCGTCGGACAGAATGCGTACCTGATACGGCGTGTCCTTCAGCGCATCCACAAGGAAGTCATAGTCGCGGTTGCTCTTTCCCGCCGCGAGGATGAATCGCTCCTCCCCCTGCGGAATCTTCTTGTCGCAGCGGTTCAAATCGCCCAGCCCCAGCGGCACATAGGTGAACTTGTCCGTGCCGAAAATGGACTGGTAATACGCCGGTTCGCTGCTGGAAAAGCAGACGATTTTGTCCAGCGCGGGGCTGTTCACCGCCTTGCGCATGAACCACGCGTACAGTTTTCCCTTCCAGCCCTGCTTCGGGCGGTAGATGAACGTGGTGACGATGAGATGGCAGTGTTTTTTCAGGTGAAAAATGGCGCTGTAAAAAGCGAAAAACAGCCCGTAAAACTGCTGGTAGGACAGAATGGTGCCAAATTCCTTGCGGTGGCGCAGGACTTTGAGTGGAAAGAGGAAGAATTTCGCCTTCTTCTTCCATGCGCTGTCCGAAAAATGGCTGTCAATGTGCCAGATGTTCCACTTTTTCCCTGTCTCCGCTTCCATCAGCGCCGCAAAGTTCCATTCCGGCTGCGGCGCGCTGTCCAGCAGAATGAGGTTTGCCTGCCCGTCGTTTGCTTTCATGACATCAGCTCCCTGATTGCCTGATGATTTCGCTCGCAGTTGTGGTCGTCGAGCGCGCCGAAGGTATCGCGGATGTGCTTCTGCATTTCCGGCGTGACGGCGCACTCCGACGCAAGCGCGGTTTCGATGGCTTGCAGCAGCGCCTCCTGCGTCGTCACGACCTCCCCGAAGCCGTCCACGCGATAGTCGAAATAGCCGCGGTCGTGGTGCGTGCCCCAGTACCGCGCCTCGTCAAACTGGTAGTAGATTTCGGGCTTGAGCATATACGCGAAGTCGAACTGGATGCTGGAGAAGTCCGTTATCAGCAGCGCGGAGGCCATCAGCAGCGTCTGCACGTCCATCTGCCCCAGCGCGCCGATTTTGACGTGCGGATGCTCCGTGTGGAAGGCGGACAGGAAGCGCTGCACCTCGAAATGCGGGTAGAACACGGCGTCATAGCCGTATTTCGTCAGCAGCTTCTCCAGCTTCGGGTCAGAAATGACCGCCTGCCAGTGCTGGAAATAGTCCGTCTGCTCAAACTCCGCCTGTGTTTTGCCCTCCACGGCGTACGTCCGCCACGTCGGCATAAACAGCACCTGCCGCTTCGTCGCGTGCGGATGCAGAAGCGCGTCATATCGGCACAGCCCCAATCGGCGGACGACGCCTTTCGGATACCCGAACGCCGACTCGACGAAATCACGCTCCTTTTGCAGCGTCGTGACAAACAAATCCATGACGACGTTGGGGTAATGGTACCACTTCATGTCGTCAATCATGATGCCATGCTGCAAAAACACCTTTTTTCCGCGCACGATGTGGAGCTTATCGAGCATATAATAGCGTTCAATATCAGGCGTATAACCGGAAACATGGGTGGAAACCTTCATTTCCGACGCGGCGCAGAGCAGGTAGTGCCGCCAGCTGCGATACGGCACGACGCTGCCCAGCTGCGCAACGCGGTCATAGTCGGGCAGCTTGGGGTCTGCGACGTAGACGGCGTTGATTTCGGGGTGCGCCTGCCGAAGATACGCGAAATAGTGGTAGCCGTTGTCACGGGCTTCCCTGCCGCGCTCGGACACAAGCCAAACGTGGCGGTACCGCGGATTGGTGACCTTCAGTACGCCGGCGCAGAGGGCTGCCGCCTCGTACTTGATCAGTTCGCCCAGCAGGGTGGCGCCGCGGCGGAATTTTCGCAGGATGTCGCTCATAACATGTTTCCCTTACTGGTCAAGAATCTCCTCATACGCCTTCAGTCTTTCTTCCATATAGAAGAACGGTGCGCGCTCGCGGACGCGCTGCTGGTAGTATTGGTAGACTTCCGGCTTGTCCAGCATCGTCCGCAAGCCCTCGAAGAGGGATTCTTCGGTGTTCTGCGTAATCAGGCCATACTCGCTGTCGCCCAGAATCTCGCGCATTCCGGAGCAGTCCGTCGTCACGACGGGCTTTTCCAGCACAACGGCTTCGCTCACCACCGTGCTGAACCCCTCGACGTAGGATGGGCAGACGTACAAATCCGCCGCCGCCATATACGGGTACGGGTTATCGCGGAAGCCCAGCAGCTGCACGCTATCCCGCAAATGCTCGTCAACCACCTGCTCCGCCAGATCTTCGTACAGCTCCCCCTTGCCCAGAATCAGCAGGTGGAAGTGGTAGCCACGGCTTTTGAGCAGCCCGCAGACATGAATCAGCCGCTCAAACCCCTTGCGCGGAATCAGGCTGCCGACGCTGACCATCAGGAACTCGCCCTTCGGGATGTCGTCCACCGGCTCGTCCTTCCGGCGGCGGATTGCCTGCTCATCCAGCATATTATAGGCGACATGGACGCGCTCCGTCAAGCCGAATTTCGCGGAAAACGCTTCCTGTACGTTCTCCGACACACAGTAGATGCCGTCAAACCGCTCATAGCACGCCTTTTGATGCCGCATGGAGCGGAACAGGCGATCCTGCTTGGTGTACGTCTGCACGTCGATATGCACCCACGCGTACTTTTTCGCGTGCTGATTGGTGGAGTACGCGAGGATTTTTGTCGGGAACGCCTCCATGAAGGCGACTTCCACATCCGCGTCGCTCCTGAAGAACCAGCGATACAGCCATTTCGGCGGGATGATGTACTGCATGATGCCGCTGAGGATTTTCTGCGCCCTGCCGTTCTTCACGCGCAGCGCCGGGCAGTAATGCACCTCCGGCGACAGCATCCCGGCGCGGGTATCGTCGTGGAAAAGCGTCATAAGCGTCACGTCATAGCGGTCTTTGGGGAGGCGATTGACTGTTTCCACCAGCACCCGCTCCGCGCCGCCCCCGCACAGGCTGTAAATCAGGAACATTACTTTGCGCTTTTTGCCATCCATCACGCGCGTTTTCCTCCGATTTCCTCCATGTAGATTTCCAGCAGCCGGTCGCAGTAGCGGTCGAGCGTCATCATGCTTTCCTTCTTCGCGCGGCAGTTGCGCGCCATTTCATCCAGCAGCGCCGAATCGCTATACAGCGCGCGAATCTTCTCCGCATAGGCTTCGGGCGTGAAGGTGTCGTTGAGGACGCCCGTTTTGCCCTCTTCCACCAGCTCCGGCATTCCACCGATGCGGTTGCACAGCACCGGCGTACCCAGCGACTGCGATTCCAGCAGTGCCAGCGGACAGTTTTCGTACCACAGGGAGAGGTGGAGGGTGAAGCGCGCCGCCGCGACAAGCTCCTGCAGTTCTTTCCCAGTCTTGAAGCCGACGAAGCGGACGTTGGGCAAGCCGCACGTTCGGCAGAGTTCCTCCAGCGGTCCGCCGCCCGCAATGACGAACGGAATCTCCGGCAGCAGGCGGCAGGCGGCAAGGATGCGGTCGATGCCTTTTTCTTCCGACAAGCGACCGAAATACAGGACATAATCGCCCTTGGGCACGTCGATCTCCGCCGTCTTGCTCAAAAAGTTATGAATCATGGTGGTTTTCCCGGCGTAACGCGGAACGGTCAGCAGCTTTTCCTCGATGAAGCGGCTTGGGCAGATATAGCGCGCCACGCGGTCATACACATGGCTGCTGGTATAAATCGTGCCTTCTATCGCGCCGATGAGACTTTTCGTGCGCGACCCGTGGATGCACTTTTTGCGCACGCACGCCATTTTGCACTTCTTCCCGCTGCACTCCTCGCAGAGCTTCCACGTCCCGAATTCCATCATCATGTGGTTCGGGCAGAGCATCTGCAAATCGTGGACGGTCTGCACCATCGGGATATTTTTCTCTGCCCCCGCCAGAATCACGGACGGGGTAAGCTGGAAATTGATGTTGTTGAAGTGGATGATGTCCGGGTGGAAGCGGTCGATAACCTGCCGCATTTTGCGCCGCGCCTCGCCGGAATAGATGATGCGGAAGGGGTACAGCAGCTTTTCCGCGCCGGACGCGTGGAAGTCCATGTTGACAGTCGCCAGCCCTTCGGCGTTCCCGACGGTGTTTTTCTCGTCGTACATGCCGAAATATTCCACCTGATGACCGCGCCGTGCCAGTTCTTCCCCAATGCGGAGCATATACGTCTCTGCCCCGCCGCGCGGGTACAAGAACTTATTGACCATCAGGATTTTCATCGGTTTCCTTCCCTTCCACGTTGATTAGAGGGAGACGCAAGGGGCGCTGCCCCTTGACCCCGCCAAAGGGTCTTCGACCCTCTGGACTCCCTTTTTCGCGATTCAGTTGGGCGCATCTTCATGCTTTGCCCGCGTGTTTATTGTTGGAACCCAAGGGGCGAATGAAACGGGGCGAAGTTCCCACATTGCCCCCCTTTCGCGATTCCAAGCCGGCTTACGCCCCGCCGCGCAGTTTCTTCCTGAGCTTGCGGACAGTCATTTCCAGCAGGTACTGGAATTCCTTCGTTCTGCCGTATACCACCAGCACGACCGCGGCGAAAATCGCGGTGTAAATCAGCCCTTGGACGATGAACCAGAGGAAATTCGTCTGCGGCATCAGCTGGAAAATCCAGTAGGACACGGCGCTGACCCCCGCGACCACCACCCAGCGGACGATGTAATCCATGAAGTAGCGGCGCAGCTTCTTCTGCCAGTCCTCCTCAATGCCGTAGCGCATCAGCACATACGGCTCGAACCAAACGCACGTCAGCAGGCTGGAGATAATCGTGCCGCCGATGATGCCCGCCACGCCAAAGCGCCGCACCAGAATCAGCGATACAACAAGGTTGATGATGGCCTCCGCCAGCGCCTTGTAGCGGTCATACCAGAACAGCCCCAGCGCCTCGCGGAACTGCAGCCCCATCTGACGGAGGCCGCTGATGAAAAACTCCGCCATGATGATGACGACGACCGTCATCGAGAAAAGGTACTCTTCGCCGAAAATCATGCGGATAAAGAAGTTAATCAGCGTCACCAGTCCGCCGGAGAGGTAGCCGTAGAGCAGGAAAGCGGCGAAATCGAGGATGCGGAAGATTTCGTAGACGCGCTTTCTGCCCTCCAGCGCGTTCAGGTTGCCGATGCTGGCGGTGAATGCGCCCGTCACATGCCCCAGCAGGTTGTTGACGTTCATCAAAACGAGCTTGTAGTTGGAGTATATGCCGACCGTAGCCAGCCCGTCAAACGCGGACATAATCAGGTTATCCGTGCTGCGGACGATAACCGTCGCCAGCTTATGCAGGCTCAGCGCGCCGACGTTCTTGAAAATCGCCTTGCGCTCCTGCGGTTCGGGCAGCTCCTTGTACTGCTTGAGGTACGGGAACTCCCTGTCCGCGCGCGCCCAGATGATAGCGCTGGTGAGCATCGGCATGAAAAGCTGGATAATCAGGTAGAGGATGAAGTTCCGCGTCGTTACCAGCACAACGATTTGCAGAATCAGGCGCACGATGCCGATGATTTGGTCAAGCGCCTTGCGGATGTATGCCTTCTGGTACGCCTGATAGATGGCGTTCTTGTAGGACAGCAGGTATGACGTGACAGCTTGCAGGAGGTACAGCAGATAAATCAGCTGCAAATTCTCGATGCCCTCGCCGCCCTTCATCAGCCGCGGCAGGAACGGCATGAGCGCCAGCCCGATGCCCAGCACCGCCAGCGCAACGATGCGGTACAGCGTGCGATAGAGGTTCATCAGGCGCGCCAGCTGCTTCTCGTCGTTCTGCGCCGCCGGGCGGTACATGCTGAAAATCATCGCCGAGCCGATGCCCAATTCTGCCAGATTCAGCATTCCCAGCACATCGCCGAAGAGGCCGTTCACGCCGAGATATTCCTGCGACAGGTAGTGGACGAACACCATGCGTCCGCCGAAGGAAAGCAGCATGTTCAGCAGCTGCCCCACCAGCCCGACGATCATATTGATGATGGAGTTTTTCTTTCTCATCCGTGCTCTTCCGGCGCTGACTGACCGGATGCCTCCTCTCCTGCGCTGACTGCAAGCGTGTGAGCCGTTTGCAATCGCTCCATTATATCACGGTTACGATTGCCTTGCAACAAAAACGACTGTTATCATCGGTTTTGCGCGAAGTTTCGCACTTTGTTCACGCAATCCACACATTCTGTGATATATGCTTGTTTCTTTCTTGTCAATATGTTATAATGGAATGCAATCCACCGTTTTTCGGCGGAAATTTCGCGGGGCTTCCCCGTACAAGGGAGATTGGGAGGACATGGGAAAGGTCAGCGTGTTTCTGAAGCGGAAGAACGTTCTGTTTTCCGCAAAACGCTACGGGATAGACGCCATGGGCGCCATGGCGCAGGGGCTGTTCGCCTCGCTGCTGATTGGCACAATCATCAAGACGCTCGGTCAGCAGCTGAACGTGCAGTTTCTAATTGACGCAGGCAACTTCGCCCAGCAGGTTGCGGGGCCGGCCATGGCGGTGTCCATCGGCGCGGCGCTCTCTGCCCCGCAATTGGTACTGTACAGCCTGATTGCCGTCGGCATGGCGGCAAATAAGCTCGGCGGCGCGGGCGGCCCGCTGGCGGTCTACTTCATCACGATTGTCGCGTCCGAATGCGGCAAAATCGTCAGCAAGGAGACGAAGGTGGATATTCTCGTCACCCCGGCGGTCACGATTCTTGTCGGCGTTGGGCTGTCCGTGCTGTGCGCGCCCACGGTTGGCGCGGCTGCCAGCTCGGTCGGCGATTTCATCAAGTGGGCAACAAACCTCCAGCCGCTGCTGATGGGCATTCTGGTGTCCGTCGTCGTCGGCATGGCGCTGACGCTGCCGATTTCCAGCGCTGCCATTTGCGCGGCGCTCTCGCTGACGGGGCTTGCGGGCGGCGCGGCGGTTGCGGGCTGCTGCGCGCAGATGGTCGGCTTCGCGGTCATGTCCTTCCGCGAGAACGGCGTGGGCGGCTTGGTCAGTCAAGGGCTGGGCACGTCGATGCTGCAAATGCCCAACATCATCCGCAATCCGCGCACTTGGATTCCCCCGACGCTTGCTTCCGCCATCACCGGCCCGATTGCGACGTGCCTGTTCCACCTCGAAATGAACGGCCCGGCGGTTTCCAGCGGCATGGGCACTTGCGGTTTGGTCGGGCAGATTGGCGTTTACACCGGCTGGCTGAACGACATTGCCGCCGGCACGAAAGCCGCGATTCTGCCGATGGACTGGGTTGGGCTTATCCTGATTTGCTTCGTTCTCCCCGCCGTGCTGACGCTGCTGTTCGCCTTCTTCCTGCGCAAGTGGGGCTGGATCAAGGACGGCGACCTGAAGCTGCAATAACAAGGGAGAATGAAACGGGACGAAGTCCCCCTCCCTTGACCCTTTCGCGCGATTGGGTTGGTGACACTTTCATACAGTGTCCGCGTGGTAAGCAGGGATTTCGCGCCTGCGGGCGCGACCAGAGGGCTTTGCGGTCGCCCTCTGGACTGCTTCGCACGCCCTCCGGAAGTTACTGGTTGGTTATGTTTGTTCTCATAGTTTGAAGGACTAATAGTACACAAACTATAACCACTTCCGATAAAAGTCAAGAAACATGGGCGTGTGCTGCGAAGGGGTCAAGGGGGCGCGCGCAGACTTCGTCTGTTTTCATTGCCCCCTTGTCGCCACCGCAGCGGCGAAACCCCTGCGGCACACAAGCAAATCCGCATAGAAAAATCAAGCCACAAAACGCACCTCATCCAGCCAATGCAGCAGATGAGGTGCGTTTCTTTTGCCAAAAAGTCAGCACCGAAAAAGGGCGGCGCACCCGCAGGTACACCACCCCTTGACGCCTTGGATTACACCTTCTGGAAGGTGAACACCACTTCGCCGCCCGCTTCGGGGGCAATTTCTTCTACCGTCTTGTCGAACTCGTAGCCTTCCGGCACAATCAGCACATGCAGCACATAGGGGTATGCAGGCATGGTGAATTCCAGCACGCCATTCTCATCCACAGGCATGGGCGTGCACGTTTCATCCGTGCAGACGTTAATCATCGTGCCGGTCACGGGGTTGCCGTCCTGATCGACGCACTTAATCGTGTAGCTCGCCATGCCCGCCATCGGCAGCTGCGGCGCTTCCGCCACTTCATCCGTGGAAGGCAGGGTGCCATCGGCGTACTTCCAGCCGGGGACATTGATGCCATACTGCTGCAGCATGGCGACAAACGCATTGGCGTTGGGTTCATCAGCGATTGCAATGGCGGATGCTTCCACGTTTTCCGCGCCAGCCTTCACCACAAAATAGGTGGTATACGGGAAGCCGCTTGCCTGATTGGTGTCAATCGGCTGATTCGGGATGACGTAGCCGTCCTCCGTCATGTAGTCCGTCAGCGCATAGTTTTCGGGGGCAGCTTCGCAGCCAAAGGCGTACATTTCCGGGTCGAGCCCCTTCGCCAGCGTCACCTTCACCGTCGCGCTTTCCGTGTTGTCAATCACATAATAGTTGGTCATGCCAAAGGTGGACATCAGCGCAAATTGCGGGTCGGTGAAGAAAACCTGCTTCACGTTGTCGCCCACAAAGGAGATGGTCGTCATCTTCGTGCCTTCCGGATAGACCGGGTTGTTCGCCAGCACAGCGGCGGCTTCTTCTCCGTCCACCACGCGCGCGTTGTCCAGCCAGATCATGTCCTCATTCGCGGCCTGAAAGGAATCCTTGATGTAAGACAGGGCAATTTCGTAAGTACCGTCCGCCGGGAATTCATAGCCGTAGGTCGCCCATTCCTTTACGCCGCCGAACGCCTTCGCCGTCTGTCCGTTGACAGACAGGCAGAACAGGTCGCAGCCGGCTTCGGTGGAGGTCTTGTAATCGAACGCGAACACATCGCCCGCCTTCGCTTCCACCGTAGTCAGCACGGAAGCGGAAGAAGTATCCTTGCCCGTGTTCGTGCTGGCCAGCACCGTGCGGTCATCCTTTACCGCAACCGCCATCGGCCAGGTGTATTCATCCGTAGAATTGGTGAAGGACAGCGGCGCCGCCGTGCCTTCCACATTCAGCGCGCGGTTCAGTTCCGCTTCATCCGTCGGCGGAATCGAGGGCTTTTCGCCCGGCAGGAACGCCAGCACATTCGTCTGCGTGTACTCATCGCCGAGGAAGAGACCGAACAGGCGGACAAACGCGTCCGTAGAGGTCTGAGAACCCGTTGCGAGGAAAGCCACATTGCCGAAGCGGTCAACCACAATCGAGGTCGGGACGCCATTGAGCCCGAAACCCGCAAAGAGGTTGAACGTTTCATGCCCGACCGGGAACGTCAAACCATGCGACGCCACATATTCCGTCAGCTTCGCATCGTCATCGTTTTCATCGATGCTCAGCGCAAAGACTTCCACCTTGTCCTTGTACTGCTCATAGGCTTCCTCCAGGAAGGGGAACTCCGATTCACACGGGCCGCACCACGTTGCCCAGAGGTTAATCAGCACCATTTCCTTCTCCTTCAAGGTTTCGGAGAGGGTATGGGACACGCCGTTAATGTCCGTAAAGGTAAAATCGGGCATGGGCGCGCCAAGCGCGTACACCAAGGCAGTTTCTTCCGCCAGTGCAGCGCAGCCGAGGCACATCGCCAGTGCCAGAACCAGTGCCAGCATCTTCTTCATGAGGATTGCTCCTTTCACGTTCTGCGGCTTCCACCGCAGTCTTACAAAAATTATAAGGCGAGAAATGCCTGATGTCAACTGAAAAAACTTTATAAATACAATTGGCGTGCGCAGCGCCCCTTTTTTCGCCTCCAACAGCAGCGAAGAAGCGTAAGATTGTTTGGTATTTCCATAACCAAAAAGCCCTGCCGCATTCACGACAGAGCCTTTTTGTGCCTTGATTACGCCTTGCCAGCGCAGCCCAGCACATCCACAATCTTGTGGGCAACCATCGCCTTCACCGCAGCGCGGGCAGGCTTCAGGTACTGACGGGGGTCAAAGTGATCCGGATGTTCCGCGAAATACTTGCGGATGCTCGCGGTCATCGCCAGACGAATGTCGGAGTCGATGTTGATCTTGCAGACCGCCATCTTCGCCGCCTTCGCCAGCTGCTCTTCCGGAATGCCAATTGCGTCGGGCATATTGCCGCCGAACTGGTTGATTTCCTTCACGAACTCCTGCGGGACAGAAGAAGCGCCGTGCAGGACGATCGGGAAGCCAGGCAGACGCTTGGAGCATTCTTCCAGCACCTCGAAGTGCAGCTGGGGCTTCTGACCGGGCTTAAACTTGTACGCGCCGTGGGACGTGCCGATGGCAATCGCCAGCGAGTCGCAGCCCGTGCGGGTCACAAACTCTTCGACTTCTTCCGGATGGGTGTACATTTCCTGACCATGCTCCACCTTCACGTCGTCTTCGACGCCGGCGAGCGTGCCGAGTTCCGCCTCGACGACCACGCCGTGGTCATGGGCATACTCGACGACCTTGCGGGTCAGGGCGATATTATCCTCAAAGGACTTGGAGGAAGCGTCAATCATGACGGACGTGAAGCCGCCGTCGATGCAGCTCTTGCACAGCTCAAAGCTGTCGCCGTGGTCAAGGTGCAGCGCAATCGGGATATCGGGGTTCTCGATAACCGCCGCTTCCACCAGCTTCACCAGATAGGTGTGGTTGGCATACGCGCGCGCGCCCTTGGACACCTGCAGGATGACGGGAGCCTTCAGCTCACCCGCCGCCTCGGTGATGCCCTGAATGATTTCCATGTTGTTGACGTTGAAAGCGCCGACCGCATAGCCGCCGTCATACGCCTTCTTGAACATTTCCTTCGTCGTAACAAGCGCCATTGGATTTTCCCTCCTGATGCAATTATGTAGGGGTTTTCCACCGAATCTATTATAGCACATTCTGCCGAAATAGAAAAGGGGGTTTTTTCACAAGTTGTATTTTCTTTCACAAAGTTTTTGGCGTAGGACGACCTCATCCGACTTCGCTTCGCTCAGCCACCTTCCCCAAAGGGGAAGGTTTGGGGACGTGCACCCTTCTCCGCCTTCCCCTCTGGGGAAGGTGTCGCCGCAGCGACGGATGAGGTCACATAAACACGCGGGCGCTGTATGCCGAAGCGCACAACTCAATCGCGCGAAAGGGTCAAGGGAGGGGACTTCGTCCCGTTTCATTCGCCCTTGGGTTTCCCCCAATTAACACGCGGAAGCAGCCTGAAAGAGAAGTCTACTCAATCGCGCAAAAGGGAGTCCAGAGGGTCGAAGACCCTTTGGTGGAGTCCAGAGGCAAAGCCTCTGGTCATTGCCCCTCTTCCGTCCGCTCCACCGTGCCGACATAGATGATTTCGCTCTTCGCCTTGTAGGTGTCGGTGTACATCAGCTTGCGCTCGGTTTCCGTGCCGCCCACATACTTCACCAGGTAGCTTTCCACCACACAGCCGTCGGTTGCCTTGCGGTAGGTGTACTCTTGGTCAACATAGGTGGCGTAGGTGTGGTTCGTGTCCTTGCGGTATTCCGGCTCTGTCGGGGCGGGCAGGGTCTGCACCGTCACCGTTTCCAGCTCGTACTTCACGCCCTTGCCGAGGCTCTCGCCGTAAATCGACACCACGCACACCTTGTGCGTCTTGTCGTAGCGGCTGTCCTTCATCACCGTCGCAACGATGAAAATCGTGCTGTTCGTGTCGTTGCGGAACTTGAAGTCAATGCGGTTGTCGGATACCGTCGCGTCCTTGCCGTAGTCGGTGTAGCCCACCGCGTCGGAGTGCGGCTCGCGCTTGAGAATCGTCATGTTCGCTTTCGCCGCCGCGAGGTACATCGTCGTGCTTGCCTGACACACGCCGCCGCCGTAGCCCATGCGCTGATCGCCGTACGCGTACTCAATCGCTTCATAGAAGCCGTTTGCCTTCGTGCGCTTGCCCACAACCGTATTGAAGGAGAACGTTTCACCCGCTGCAAGCATTTTGCCGTTGATGCGCTCGAACGCCACCTGAATGTTCAGGTTGCGGTTCTCCGTGCTGGTGGTCGAAATCGGGGTGTACGCCGTCGCGCGCAGCTGAATCTGCGGCTCCAGCATGGCTTTGGTCGTGGTCGGCTGAAGCTCGCGCGTCGTCAGCTCCACCTCGCCGCTGACCAAGGACGACATCATCTGGTACACCTGATTTTTCGCCTCGGTCGTGTCCATATAGCGCCCGACGGTCTCCGGCTGAATCGTCAGCGGATTGTTGAAATTGTTGGAATCGAAGATAATATGCGCATCCACCGGCTGAATGTACGCCTGCTGCGCGATGCTGAGCAGGATGTTGTCAATCACCACATTGTCGCCGCTGGGCGTGGCGGAATAGCCCTCGTAGGGATTTTCCGCCAGCGCGTCCATCGTGGCTTTGCGCGCGTCAATGCCGCCTTCCGTGTGCCCCGGCTGCCACGCCGCGTCGAGGGCTTCCTGCACATCGACGGTCATGTTCAGGTCGGCGCTCGTGATTTCCCTCACCAGCTGACCGGCGTACATCAGCCGCACCTTCCACGCGTCGCGCTGCTGATTCGCGTGCGCCGTGACCGCCTCTTCCGCCTCCGCACGGGTCATGCCGCCGAGGTGGATGCCGTCCACATACACGTTCGGGACGTACTTGTCGTCATACGCCGTCACCGACGCGACCAGCGCTTCCCGCTCGTTCTGCTCCTGGATGGCATTGCTGATGGCGCCGCCCGCCGCGACCAGCCCGCAAATTACCGCCACCGCGCACGCGCAGAACAGGATGCGCTTGAGCAGCTTTTGCCCCGACGGCTTGCGGCGGACAGGCTCGTTCTTCGGCTCGCGATGCTCCGGATTGAAGCCCCCCAGCCCCGTCGGCGGATGATTGCCGCCGCCGTTTCCGCCATTGCCGTTTGCCGGATACTGCGGAAAATTCGCCGGATACATCGGCTGCTGCCATCCGCCATAATTCTGCTGCGGATACGGCGGATTCTGCGGGCGCTGCGGATTCATCGGCTGATTCGGCATCATCTGCCCGCCGCGAATCGGCTGATTGCGCCCGGTGTTCATGCTTGTCGGGTTCTGCCCCCACGAGAACTGCTCCAATTGGTGCGCCGCATCGAGCGGCTGCACGCCGTTGTTCCAGCCCTGCTGCGGCTGCATGGGCGTCCCTTGTACGCCGCGGAAGCCGTGCATTTGCCCGCTTTGCGCATATTGGCTCCCCTGCCCCGGCTGATTCATCCCCTGCGGGCGCATCGGCTGTGCCGCACCCATCGGCTGAGCCGCACTCATCGGCTGAGCCGCGCTCATCGGCTGAGCCGCGCTCATCGGCTGCATGGGCGGATTGGCGCTCTGCTGCGCCGGGGGCGGCTGCGGATTCCGGCGCGGCGGATTTGTCGGCTGCATGGGCGCGTCTTCCGTGCGGATAAGGGGGATGCTGTTGTCCAGCGTCTGCTGCCCGGCATACTGCGCCGCGTTCAGCTGCGTGCGGCGGCGGCGCGGCTGCCTGTTGTCGTTGAATTCGGACATGGTTTCAGCACCCCTTTCTGATGGCAATTCGGTATTTCTTCATCTTATATCACATGATTTCAGCAGCTTCCACTGCTTGCAGCAATTTCTCCACATCATCTGCCGCCCTCGCCCACATCGGCGCGGTGCAGCCGACCATGCCGTGGCGGTCGCCATCGCCATGGAAGTCACTGCCGCCGGTGACCAGAAAGCCCATGCGCCGCGCGGTCAAATCCAGCAGGGGCGTGGCGCGTCCGGCGGACGGGTGGTAAACCTCAACGCCCCGCAAGCCCTGCTCCTGCCAAACGCCGAGCAGATGGCGCAGCAGCGCGCCGGTCTTTTCCAGCTCCATTGGGTGCGCCAGAACAGGCACGAAGCCGCTTTCCTGCATCAGCGGCAGCGCCTCCGCCATGCTCAGGCGCTCCCCCGCCACATACGCCGGTGCGCCATCCGCCAGAAAGCGGTCAAACGCCTCGCGCGTGTCCACCACATAGCCGCGGCTGACCATCGCGCGGGCGATATGCGGCCGACCGACGCTGCCCTTGGCTTCGCGGGCGATTTCGTCGTAATCCAGCGGATAGCCCAGCGCGTTCAGCTTCTCCACCATCTGCCGCGCGCGTCCGAGCCGCAGTTGGGACAGCGCCCGAACCTTGCGGTGCAGGGGCGTATCCGTCCCGCGCCCGTAGCCGAGCAGGTGCAGGCCGGGCATATCGCGCAGGGACAATTCAACGCCTTGCAGAATCGGCATCGGCGCGGGTTTTCCCAGCAGCTGCGCCGCGCCGTCAAACGTGTCATGGTCGGTCACGGCAAGGAGCGTCACGCGGTGCTTGTCCGCCAGCGCCACCAGCTCCGCGGGCGTAAGCAGCCCGTCGGAGGAAGTGGTGTGGGTGTGCAAATCAGGCTTCATGGGGGGCATCCGGGTGATTTTCGGGCGCATCCGCCGTCTTATCAGGCGTTTCCGCGCTCTTTTCAGGCTTTTCGGCGGACTTTTCGGAATTTTCTTCCTTCTTTTCGTCCGCCATATCCTGCATCATCACATCGCCCGTGGTGCGGGTGTCGGCATCCTGAATGTCCGGCAGCGCGCCCGTTTCCATCAGGGTGACGAACTCGCGGCGGCTGATGGTGTCGTACTTAAGCAGCGCGTCCACCAGCTTCTCCATGCGGTCGCGGTTGGCGCTCAGGGCATCCACTGCCTTCTGGTAGCATTCCTCCAGCAGGCGCTTGACTTCCGCGTCGATGCGCGCCGCCATTTCTTCGCTGTACCCGCGGCTCTGCCCAAACTCCATGCCGACGAACACTTCCTGATCGCCGTCAAGATAGACCGGGCCCAGCTTTTCGCTCATGCCGAACTGCGTCACCATGCGGCGGCAGACCTCCGTCGCCTTCTTCAGGTCGCTCGTTGCGCCGGTGGTGAACTCACCCAGATAAAGCTGCTCCGCGGCATGACCGCCCAGCCCCATCGCCACGAAGTCCATCAGCTGGCTGTAAGTCTGCAAATCGTCCTCTTCCGTCGGCAGGGACAGCGTGTAGCCGCCCGCCTGCCCGCGCGGGACGATGGTAATCAGGTGCACCTCGTCGCAGTTGGGCAGGACGTGCCCGACGATGGCGTGACCCGCCTCGTGGATGGCAACCATGCGCTTGTCGCGCTGCGTCACCTTGTGGCTGCGCTTCTCCGGGCCCATCTGCACGCGGGAGATTGCCTCCACCAGCGTCTGCTGATTGATGGCCTTCAAGCGCCCGCGCGCCGCCAGAATCGCGGCTTCGTTCATGATGTTTTCCAGCTCCGCGCCGGTGGAGAAAGGCACGCGCTTGGCGATATTCTCCAAATCCACATCATCCGCAAGGGGCTTGCCCTTGGCGTGCACCTTCAGGATGGCAACACGCCCCGCCATATCGGGGTAATTGACGAGAATCGTGCGGTCAAAGCGGCCGGGACGCAGCAGCGCGGGGTCAAGAATGTCGCGGCGGTTCGTCGCCGCCATGACAATAACGCCCTCGTTGATTGCGAAGCCGTCCATCTCGACCAGCAGCTGGTTCAGCGTCTGCTCGCGTTCGTCGTGTCCGCCGCCCAGACCCGCGCCGCGATGGCGACCCACCGCGTCAATCTCATCAATAAAGATGATGGACGGGGCAGCGCGCTTGGCTTGGTCGAACAGGTCGCGGACGCGGCTCGCGCCCACGCCCACGAACATCTCCACAAAGTCAGAGCCGGAAATGGAGAAGAACGGCACGCCCGCCTCGCCCGCAACCGCCTTTGCCAGCAGGGTTTTGCCCGTGCCGGGCGGGCCGATAAGCAGCACGCCCTTGGGGATGCGCGCGCCCATGTCAATGTACGCCTTGGGGTTGCGCAGGAAGTCCACCATTTCCTTGAGTTCTTCCTTCTCTTCCTCCGCGCCCGCGACGTCGGCGAACGTCACCTTGTTCTTGTTCGGGTCATGGATGCGCGCCCGGCTTCTGCCGAAGTTCATCACCTTGCCGTTGCCGCCGGTCTGCGCGCGCATAATCAGCCAGAACATCACGCCGCAGAGCACCAGCGAAATTGCCAGTGGAATCAAATCATACCACCACGGGGTGGTCAGCGGCTGACGGTAGATGATGGTGAACGGCAAATCCTTGACGGACACCTCGTCCAGCGGCTTATTAAGCTTCGCCGCCTGCATTTGCCGCGCGGTGACGATGAAATCAGCGCCGATGGTGGTTTCAAAATCGTAGTTCTTGTCAGGGAAATCCGCGTCGGCGACCGTTGTTGTTGTCGTCACGCCCACCAGCGACGTGCCGCGGATGGCGACGGAGCGAACCTGCCCCTCCTCAATCATCGTCAGCAGCTGGGGATAGGTGATGCGGCGGTCACGGATATTGCTGCCAAAGCCGTTGGTGAACAGCATCGAAATGGTGAGCACCATCAGCAGCAAAACCGCGACGTAGCCGAACATCCCGCGAGACTTCTTCAATGCGAGCATCCTCCTTCCGTTCCAGCGCCATCCGCCTGTTGCGGCGTATACCCATATAGACGAATGACGTGTGCGGAAAAATCCATCTTTACAAAAATTTTATCTTTTTTCGGGGAAAAATCGGCTGATTTATTCGTGCGCCGCGCCGTACACGCGGCTGTCCAGCACGCCGATGTCCGGCAGATTGCGGTACTTCTCGGCGAAATCCAGCCCATAGCCGACGACGAACTCATCCGGAATCTTGAAGCAGTGGTAATCCACCGTCAGGTTGTGTTCAGGATTGCGGCGGTCGGGCTTGTCCAGCAGCGTCGCAATGCGGATGGAGGACGCGCCGCGGCCCATCAAATACTTGCCGAGGTAGAACAGCGTGTTGCCGCTGTCCACAATGTCCTCCACAATCAGTACGTCGCGCCCCTTGATGGACACGGACAGGTCTTTCTCCAGATTGACCACGCCGGAGGACTTGGTGGAGTTGCGATAGCTCGAAAGCGCCATGAAATCCAGCGTCACGGGCAAATCGACCTCGCGGATGAGGTCGGAGAAGAAGACGCTCGCGCCCTTCAAAATGCAGACCATCACCAGATCGCGTCCCTGATAGTCGTGGGTGATTTCCCGTCCCAGCTGGGCAACGGCCTTCTGGATGTCCTCACGCTTGACGAGAATCTTCGTCATGTCTTGATACAGCTTGGCATTGGTGTCCATCGTGTTGTCCTCCTAATATTATATGTGAGTATCAGTTGCTCTTGTCTTCGCGCAGGGGTGCGCCGCACACCTTGCACTGCTCCAGGTTTTTGTACGGTTCGTCGTCAATCTGCGTCCACTTGAAGGATGCCGTCAGCGGGCGATACCGCTGATTGATGGACGCACAGTTCGGGTCGATGTGGTAATACGTTCCGCCGTTTTGGTTGTAGTAGAGAATCAAGTCCGGATGGCTGGTGTTCAGCACGGGCTGCGTCGCAAGGGCATTCGTCGGGGTGGCGGTGCTTTCCTGCTCGTTGCTTTGCAGCGTCGCGGGGTCAACGTACCACACGCCGTCCTCCTTGACCATGCGCACCTTCCACAGGTAGACGCTTTCGCCCAGGGTGTTGTTCTTGTTGATGACGGCGCGCACCGTCACCATGCGGGCGATGTCGTTCGATGTGCCCGTGATGGCCGTGAAATCCCAGCTGACGGGCGTGCGATTGGTCAGCACCTCGCCGAAGAGCTTCTGCGTCACCGCGTCCGTGCCGCCCTTGATGCTGCTGCGCCACGACGGGGCCGTCAGGTTGACCATTTGGCTGATGGCGTTGTTCTTCCACAGCGTGAAGAAGGAATGCAGCTGCGCGTAGCACTCCTCGGAGTCATCCACAGGCGTCGCGGTGGGCGTGGGCGAGGGATTGGGCGTGTCCGTCGCGGTCAGGTTGACATCGAGGTTATTGCCCGATGTACTCCCCTGCTGCATCTGGCCGGACTGATTCGGCTGCGCGGGGTTCTGATTGTCCGCCGCATTCGTCGCCAGTGCGCTGACGAGGCAGACGACCGCCGCCGACGCCAGCAAAAGCGACAGCACCAGCCGCGCGTTGGGCGTAACCAGCTCGCGGAGCCACAGCGCGGCGATACTCGCCACCGCGCCGACGAGGACGATCCACTTCACCGCCGTCCACGCGAAGACCATGCTCAGGATGAAAAGAATCGGCAGCACGCCGAACATCAATACTTTTGCAATCGTATCCCACGGGATTTCCCTGTGCGCCGCCGGCTGCACCCGGAAGCCGCTGCGCCCCGACGTCGGGTACACGCGCTGACCGTCGGGGGTGTACTGCGCGTACTGCTGCTCCGGCGGCAAATCCGTTTCCTGCGGATTCTGCTGGCTGTAACCCTGCTGATTGTACGCCGGATTCGGCTGCTGATACCCCTGCTGCTCGTAGGGCTGCTGATACCCGCCAGGCTGCACAAACCCCTGCTGGTCATACGGCTGCTGCTGATAAGGCTGCTGGGCGTACGGCTGCTCATAGCCCTGCCCATATGGCTGCTGATATCCTTGCTGACCGTATGGCTGCTGATATTCCTGCTGACCATAGGGCTGCTGGTATCCCTGCTGACCATAGGGCTGTTGATAGTCCGCATACCCCTGCTGACCATATTGCGGCTGCCCATAGCCGTTTTGCGGCGCGTAGCCCTGACCATAGGCATCATTGGGCGCGTAGCCGCCATTCGGGGCATAGCCCTGCGCCGGCGGATAATTGCCCTGCGAAAAACCAGGCTGCTGAGGATTCTGTCCGGCGTCCCCGGCGCCATCATAGGGTGGACGGCTGTTGCTCATCCGGCTTCCTTTCCTTTCTTCCGCGCGTTTGTGCGCGAAGTTCCCTGCCGCGCCTTGTGCGGAGGGCATTTTGTCCCTCCCCCGCGCGGACTTTCACGCAAGCGCCTGAATCGCGCTTTACATGATAACGCATCTTACAGTATAGCACAAAAAAATGGCTTGTAAATAAGAAATCGGAAAAATTCACGGTTTGTTCGCCTGTAATACTATTTCCAGATAAGAATGCGCCAAGATGCGCCGCGAATTTTTCATTCTGGCTAACGTGAATGAAACGCAGCGTAGCAGCGCTACGCTAAGTGGAATGAGCGGACGCCAGAAGGGAAAAGGCGCAAGCAGATGGCGCAGGTGAATCTGGAAATAGTATAAGATGGAAAGAATTCCACTTCCGTGCGATTTTATTCCGCATTCCGAATTCCGAATTCCGCATTTGCCCCCTTGCAAAACGCCTCAACCTATGGTAAGATAGAGCGTGCCGACGAAAGTCAGCGAAATATTGGAAGCGATGACCGGGAAACAGTAGCGCGTGCAAGTCCCCTTCCTATTTCCAAATGAGAATGTGCCAAGATGCGAAGCGAATTTTTTCTGCTGGCTAACGGGAGTGAAACGCAGCGTAGCAGCGCTACGCTAAGTGGAACGAGCGGACGCCAGAAGGAAAAAGGCGCGAGCAGATGGCACAGGCGAATGCAGGAAATAGGATATCAGAGAGCCGCCGGGTGGTGCGAGGCGGCAGGGCGCACGGCGTGAACCTTCATCCCGTGAGTTTTTGGGCGTGGGCAGCCTTATCGCCCATCAAGCGGCGGCAGCGGGATTTTTTCCTTTGCCGCAAGACGAGTGGTACCGCGGATTCAGTCCGTCTCATCAAACGATGGGACGGGCTTTTTTCATCCAACTGTAAGGAGGAACATCCGGAATGAACGAGAAGATCGAAGCCCTGAAAAGCAGCTTTGATTCCGAGCTGAAGAAGATCGCCAACATGGTGGATCTGGAAGCCCTGCGCGTGAATTACCTCGGCCGCAAGGGCAAAGTGACCGACGCGCTCAAGGGCATGGGCGGCTTGACCGACGAGCAGAAGAAGACCGTCGGGCGCGAGACGAACGAGCTGAAGACCGCCATCACCGTCGCCTTGGCGGAAAAGCTGGAAGCCTTGAAGCAGCAGGAATTGCAGCGCGAAATCAACGCCCTGCCCGAATTTGACATCTCCATGCCGCCGGACATGACCCGCGGCTCGTATCACCCGATTACGCTGGTGCAGCGCCAGTGCGAGCAGGTGTTCAAGTCGATGGGCTTCACGGTGGAGGATTACGCCGAGGTCGTGACGGACTACGAGTGCTTCGAGAGCCTGAACATCCCGAAGTTCCACCCCGCGCGCGACATGCAGGACACCTACTATCTGGACAACGGGCAGCTGCTCAAAACGCAGACCTCCGCCGCCCAGAACGCCATCTACCGCCGCTACCGCGACGCGCTGGTGAACGACGGCGTGCCGATTAAGGCGATTTTCCCCGGCCGCTGCTTCCGCAACGAGGCGACCGACGCCTGCCATGAGAACACGTTCTTCCAGATGGAAGGCATCATGGTGGACAAGGACATTTCCATCGCGAACCTGATCTACTTCATGAAAACGATGCTGAGCGAGGTGTTCCGCAAGGACATCAAAGTCCGCCTGCGTCCGGGCTTCTTCCCGTTCGTTGAGCCGGGCTTTGAGCTGGATATTTCCTGCCTCATCTGCGGCGGCACGGGCTGCCCGTCGTGCAAGCATTCCGGCTGGCTGGAGCTGTGCCCCTGCGGCATGATTCACCCCGAAGTATTGAAAGCCGGCGGCATCGACCCGGAGCAGTACACCGGCTTCGCGTTCGGCTTGGGCATGACGCGCCTTGCCATGATGAAGTACGGCGTGAAGGACATTCGCGACCTGAACAGCGGCAGCCTGACGCGCCTGGCGCAGTTCACGGACGACGAGTAATGCGGAGGAAAGACGAACATGCTGATCTCAATGAACTGGATTTCCGACTTCGTTGACCTGACGGGTCTTGACAAAATGGCGCTGATTCGCCAGTTCTCCCTGTCCACAGCGGAAGTTGAGAATGAAATTTTCCACAAGGGCGCAGATTTGTCCGGCGTTGTCGCCGCGCAGATCGTCAGCGTAGAAAATCACCCCGAATCCCACAAGCTGCACCTGCTGAAGGTGGACGCGGGCGACGGGCAGCTGACCGACGTGGTCTGCGGCGCGCCGAACGTGCAGCTGGGCATGAAAACCGCGTTCGCGAAGGTGGGCGCGCAGCTGGGCGACATCACCATCAGCCCGCGCAAGCTCGCCGGGTACACGTCCTACGGCATGTGCTGCTCGGAGAAGGAAATCGGCATCAGCGACGACAATTCCGGCATCATGGTCATCCCGGAGGATGTTCCCTGCGGCACGGACTTGAAGGCGCTCTACCCCATTGACGATATCATCTTCGAGGTGGACAACAAGTCCCTGACGAACCGCCCCGACCTGTGGGGGCACTACGGCATGGCGCGCGAGTTTTCTACCCTGTCCGGCCGTCCGCTGAAAGCCCTGCCCGTGGCGGATTTGGCGGCGTACAACAATCTGCCCGCCATCGACATGAAGATTGAAGACCCGCTGTGCCAGCGCTACTCCTGCCTGCGGGTGGAGAACATCAACCGCCACGTCAGCCCGATGGCGATGCGTATCCGCCTGAACTACTGCGGTATGCGCGACATCAACTTCCTCGCCGACCTGACGAACTACCTGATGCTGGAAATGGGGCAGCCGATGCACGCCTTCGACAGCCGCAAGGTGGAGAAAATCCGCATCCGCCGCTTCCCGGAGAGCTTCCCTTTCCAGACGCTGGACAAGGTGGAGCGCACCATCGACCCGAACACGCTGATGATCTGCAACGGCGACAAGCCGGTTGCCATCGCGGGCATCATGGGCGGTCTGGACAGCGAAATCGTCGATGACACGACGAGCCTGACGCTGGAATCCGCCACCTTCGACGCGGCGTCCGTCCGCAAGAGCAGCGTCCGCCTCGCCCACCGCACCGACGCCTCCGCCCGCTACGAAAAGAGCCTTGACCCGGAAATGACGACCGTCGCCATCGCCCGCTTCGTCAAGCTCCTCCAGGAATACGACCCGGAAATGCGCGTCACCTCCCGCCTGACCGACGAGTACGCCTTCCACTATCCGAAGGTGCAATTGTCCTTTGACAAGGCGTTTGTTGACCGCTACACCGGCATCAACATCTCCTCCGACGAAATCATGCACACGCTGACCGCGCTGGGCTTCGGCATGACGCGGGACGGCGATTCCTTCACCGCGGACGTCCCCTCCTGGCGCGCGACGAAGGACGTAACCATCAAGGCGGATATCATCGAGGAAATCACCCGCATTTACGGCTACGACAACTTCGACCTGCACACGGCGGAATCCCCGCTCTACCCGGTTCGCATGTCCACCGAAAAGACGGTGGAGGACAAATTGAAGGACATCCTCGTCAAGCGCTATTCGCTGCACGAGGTGCATTCCTACATCTGGCAGTACGCCGACGACTACAAGAAGCTCGGCATCGCCGTCGAGGACAACGTGAAGCTGCTCAACGCCTCCAACCCCAACATCGAGACGCTGCGCCGCTCCATGATTCCCACCCAGCTGTGCCAGGTGAAGGGCAACACGGGCTATGCGCCGTCGTTCGGCATCTTCGAGATTGGTCACGTCATCGACGGCGTGGACGAGAACAAGCTGGCGAAGGAACACAAGAAGCTGTGCGTGACGCTCTTCAGCAAGGTCGATAACGTGGAAACGCTGTATTTCCGCCTGCGCGACATGCTGTGCGTCGCCGTGAGCGACATCCTGCACAAGGATTTGTCCTTCCACGCAATGACCGCGACCCACTCCTATGAGCATCCGAAGAACCTGAACGCCATCGTGCTGGACGGCGTTGACCTCGGCGAAATCGGCGTGGCGCACCCGGTTGTCGGCAAGAACATCGACAAGAAGGCGGCAATTGTGTTTGCCGAAATCGACATGGAAGCGCTTGCGTCCATCGCGCCCGCGCCCATCGTCTACCGCGAGCCGTCCCGCTTCCCCGGCATGGAGCAGGATTTGACCTTCGTGGTCAATCGCTGCCAGCCGATTCTGGACGCGGTGAAGGCGGAGAACTCCCCGCTGGTGCAGAAGGTGACCGTGCTGGGCACATACAGCGACATCACCGGCAAAACCATCACGATTCGCCTCTCCTTCTCGCACCCGGAGCGCACGCTCACCCGCGACGAAGTGCAGGCGGTTGTTGACGGCGTGGTTGCGCGGCTGAAGGGTCAAGGGATTGAACTGAAGAAGTAACTTCCTCTATATATACATCTTTCTTCCTCCGAAACGCGGCTGTGTTTCGGAGGTTTTTTCGGTTCTTCACGGAATCTTGGGGGAAGAGCAGCTTGGGGGGCGCGACGTTCCTGATGCTGGGCGCTTATCCTGTGGAAGACATGCCAAGTTCCAGTATTCTCCAGCGTGCAATGCTAAAGCAGGTATTGGCATCCGTCAGTTCCGGCATTCTCAGCAGCGGAAACTCCTTGAGCGACGACGATTATATCTCTCTGGACAACGACCGCGGTACCGGCATCTACTGCGTTGCGCCCATGCTGGGGCACGATGTTGTAATTTGGACGTACTATTCGGCAGACGCTCCGACGGAAATTCTCTGCGCCATCTATGCCGATTTTAATAACCTTGGCGATGGTGTTGACCTGCTCACCGTGATTGCACGCAGCGCGCACACGGCCGCCTCCGCCGCGCCGGCTGCCTCTGCCGCGCCGACTCAGTCCTCCGATTCCTACACCATTGATTACAAAACCGCGGCGGCTTTTGAGGCTGCGCTGAACAGCGGCAAAAACGTCGTCGGCAAAGTCGTGCGCTTTTCCATCCACGCCGTACATCCTGATTCCGCTCTTGGCTTTAACTGCTGGGCGGGCGAACACTTGAATTTCATCAGCGATGCCCCGTTCGATGTCAAAGCGGGCGACATTTTGACCGTCCGCATCACAAAATTCAACACAATCCTCGGTTCTTGGGAGCTGCACTACGAGCTTTTGAATCAGGAATAATTTTCTTTCCCCTGCCCCTCTGCTTTTGTCGGCGGAGGGGCGTTTTTTGTGCTTCCGCGAAATTCGAGATTGACAACTTCCCCCGATGGTGGTAAACTGGAAAAAACGGAAGGTTTCTGCCCATTTTCGTCGCTTGTTAGGAGGATTGCTATGAGTCCCATTGCCGCCCGGAAAAAGACCATCATCTGGATGATTGCCGCCATCGTGCTGGCAGTCTCTTCCATCGCACTTGGCGCCGGCCTCATCGTCAGCCACAATTCGCTGACGGACACCCGGAATCAGCTGACGGACACGCAGAGCGCGCTGTCCTCCACCCAATCCACCTTAGCGGACACCGAAAACAGCCTGTCCGCCGCGAAGGACACCCTCGCATCCACCGAAGCCACCCTCGCGGACACGCAGACCACGCTGGACACGACCGCCGCCGCCTTGACGGATACCCAGACCACCCTCGCGTCTACCGAAGCCACCCTCGCCGAAACGCAGGGCACGCTTGCTGACCGCGAAACCGAACTGTCCGCCACAAAGGACACCCTCGCGTCCACCGAAGCCACCCTCGCCGAAACGCAGGGTACGCTTGCTGACCGTGAAACTGAACTGTCCGCGACAAAGGACACCCTCGCGTCCACCGAAGCCACCCTCGCCGAAACGCAGGGCACGCTTGCTGACCGTGAAACTGAACTGTCCGCGACGAAGGACACCCTCGCGTCCACCGAAGCCACCCTCGCCGAAGCGCAGGGTACGCTTGCTGACCGCGAAACCGAACTGTCCGCCACAAAGGACACCCTCGCGTCCACCGAAGCCACCCTCGCCGAAACGCAGACTGCCCTGAACAGCCGCGACACCACGCTGGCATCCACGAAGGACACGCTGATGATCACCCAGACCAAACTGGCGGCAGTGAAGGACACGCTGTCCACCACGCAGAACGAACTGGACACGCTGAAAGCATCCCTGCCGGCGAAGGAATATGAACTGGAGAACACGAAGGAAGCGCTCGCCGCGACGGAAGCCGAACTGGCGGTGACGCAGAACACGCTGACTGCCGCGCAGACGGAGCTGTCCGACACAAAAACCAGCCTGTCCGCCACTGAAACCGAGCTGACCGCGACGAAGGACACCCTTGCCGCCGCCACGACGGAATTGTCCGACACCAAGACGGCGCTGACCGCCACCGAAGCCGAGCTCACGACGACGAAGGACACCCTGACCGCAAAGGAAGCCGAACTCGCCGCAACGAAGGACAGTCTGACCGCGAAGGAAGCCGAACTCACCGCGACGAAGGACACCCTGACCGCAAAGGAAGCCGAACTCGCCGCGACGAAGGACACCCTGACCTCGAAGGAAGCCGAACTCACCGCAACGAAGGACAGCCTGACCGCGAAGGAAGCCGAACTCGCCGCAACGAAGGACAGTCTGACCGCGAAGGAAGCCGAACTCGCCGCGACGAAGGACACCCTGACCGCCGCCACGACGGAGCTGGAAGCCACAAAGGCAACCCTGGCCGCGACAGAGGCGGAATTGACGACGACGCAGGAAACCCTCGCCGACGCGCAGGCGATTCTGGCGGCATCGAACGAATCGCTGAGCTTCGCGAAGCTGAACCCGGCGACGCGCGGCACTGACCCCGGCATTGCGCCCTCCCCGATGGCAAGCGCGGTTCGCGACCCGTCGGAAGCCGTCGCGTTCCTGCTTGTGACAGTCGGCACAAAGACGTACGAGCCGATTCCGCTGCTGGAGGACGGGTACTACCGGCTGATTCACGGCGTGTGCGTGAACATCATCCACGTCACGGAGACGAGCATTGAGATGACCGACGCCAGCTGCGCCGACCACGACTGCATCGCGCAGGGCATCGTGACGCTGGAAAACAAGGACACGCGTGAAGGCGGCAGCTACATCATCTGCCAGCAGAACTTTGTGACGCTGCGGCTCTGCACCCGCGCGGAGCTGGAAGCGGAAGGCATTGTGCTGCAATAATCGAGGATTTGACCGGGGGTGGCGCAGGCTGCCTCCGGTTTTTTGCATAATCAGAAATATCCCCAAGGAGGAAAACGCCCATGCTGACGTATCATCCGACCACCGAAGCCGAGAAAGAAGCCATCTGCGCGTGGCAGTACCCCGGCGAATACGCGATGTACAACAATCCGCCGTATGCCGAGCAGAAGAAGCACGGATACGGTTTTGCGAATCCGGCAAACAATTTCTATTCCTTTTACGATGGCGAAACGCTGGTGGGCTTTGTGAACCTGTCGGACGAGGGCAGCGAGGTGTTTTTCGGCATCGGGGCGCATCCCGACCACTGCGGACAGGGGTACGGCACGCAGATGACGGCGCTGGCGTGGGAGTTATCCCAGCGGCTGTATCCGGGCAAGCCGATGTATCTGGAAGTGCGGACGTGGAACACGCGCGCCGTTCGCTGCTACGAGAAGGCGGGATTCCGGGTGGTGGGCGAGCCGGTGAAGCGGGTGACGCTCAGCGGCGAAGGGACGTTTTACCACATGGTGCGTCAGGCGCAGGGATGATTCCGCGCAAGATGTTGATTTGCCGAGCGACACCCTCGACGAGTACGGCAAGCCGATGTAACCACAGCCGCCTTTCGGGGCGGCTTTTTGTTTTCCCCCGCTGAACGCCGCCTAAAATCTCTATGAATCTGTAAAATTCAGTTGAAAACAAGCGCAAAGTGTGGTAAAGTAGATATGTATGCGATTTTTCCCCGCACAGGCGGAATTCTGCTGCATTGCGGCACGCTCGGAGGAAACGAACCATCATGACGATTATGAATGTCTTATCCCTGTTCGGCGGACTGGGGCTGTTCCTGTTCGGAATGCAGCTGATGGGCGAAGCGCTGGAAAAAGCGGCGGGTACACGGCTGAAAAAGCTCCTCGGCATGGTGACGGGCAACCGCTTCCTCGCCATGCTCGCGGGCATCACCATCACGGCGGTGGTGCAGTCCTCCTCCGCGACGACGGTCATGGTCGTTGGCTTTGTCAACGCGGGGCTGATGTCGCTGACGCAGGCGGTCGGCGTGATTATGGGCGCAAACATCGGCACAACGGTCACGTCGCTGCTGCTGTCGGTGCAGATTGATTTCGCCGCCATCTTCACATTTCTGGGGCTGATTCTCTCGAATCTTCCCGACAAGTACAGAACCGCCAAGCAGTTCGGCACCATCACGATGGGCTTGGGCATCCTGTTCATCGGCATGAACACCATGTCCGGCGCGATGGAGCCGCTGCGGACGTGGGAGGGCTTCCAGAAGGCGATGGCGTCCATCAACAACCCGATTCTGGGCGTGCTGATCGGCGCGGGCATCACCGCCGTCCTGCAATCCTCCGCCGCCAGCATCGGCATCCTGCAAACGCTCGTCGCGCAGGGGCTGATTGGGCTGGATGGCGCCATCTTCATCCTCTTCGGGCAGAATATCGGCACTTGCGTCACGGCGCTGCTGGCGTGCGCGGGCACAAACTCCACCGCCAAGCGCGCAGCGACGGTGCACCTGCTTTTCAACGTCATCGGCACGGTGATTTTCGTCATCATCGCCTGCTGCCTGCCGCTGGCAAGCTGGGTTGAGATGCTCTCCCCCGGCAACCTCAAGCTGCAAATCGCCATCGTCCACATTCTCTTCAACGTCACGACGACGGCGCTGCTGCTGCCCGCCGCAAGCTGGCTGGAGAAGCTGGCGTGCCTGCTGATCAAGGGCGACGGCTCGACCGCCGAGGAAATGAAGCTCCTCTACTTTGACGCGCGTATGCTCAAAACGCCGCCGATTGCCGTGGCGCAGCTGTTCAACGAAGTGCAGCGCATGGGCGGCATTGCGATGGGCAACTTCCAGCGCGCAATGGAGTGCTTCAACGAGTGGGACGCGAAGAAGTCCGAAGAGCTGGCGCGGAACGAGGACGTGCTGGACTACCTGAACCGCGAAATCACCGATTCGCTGGTGGAAGTGAAGGGGCTTGACCTGTCCGAGAAGGACACGAAGCTGGTCGGCTCGATGTTCCACGTCGTCAACGACATGGAGCGCATTGGCGACCACAGCCAGAACATCATGGAATCGGCGCAGCTGAAGAATCAGGATGAGGTGAAATTCTCGCCCAAGGCGGTGCAGGAGCTGGAAAGCCTGTCGAACCTTGTGCGCGCGCAGATGCAGCGGTCGCTGGACATGTTCAAGGCGCAGGTAACGGACGACACGCTGCTGGGCGAAGTGGAGGGCGTAGAGGACGAAATCGACACGACGACCGAAGCCCTCCGCAGCCACCACATGGATCGCTTGAAGAACCACAAGTGTTCCGCGAAGAACGGCATGATTTATCTGGATATGCTGACAAACCTCGAACGTATCGGCGACCACGCGGAGAATATCGCCACGTCCGCGAAATCCGCAACGGGGATTTGATTTGCACATAAAAACCTCGCGACAAGTGATGCCGCGAGTTTTTTTGATGTCCTCATATTCCCCTGATATACTCCCCCACCACCTCCACCAGCCCATCCGCCTCCTTCGGCGCGTACCGCGGCGAAATCGCGAGCGTCACGAAGTCATACGCCCCCGCCGCGCGGAAATCGCGGTAGTCGTCGTACACGCGGAAGGGCACGGTCGGCTCTGCGCCGTTTTTCGCGGCGAACATCTGCGCGGTCAGCGAATTGAGATGGATGTTGCCGTCCGCGTCAAGCAGCACTTGCGGGATGTCCGCCCGCGAACGCGGATTGCGCACGTTATCCAGCGACGAAATCCGCCGCATCGCCAGCGCGAACAGCAGGTAATTCGCCTCATCGAGCTTCTTCTGGGCATAGAAGGCGGTGTAATCCAGCCGCTTTTGGGCGGGCATGGACAGAACGTTGAACAGCACGAAGTTCGGGCCGGGATAACCAATGCCGAGGTCGCTGTGGGCATCGACGTGGGTGACGTCGAAGGGGGCGGTCAGGCGTCCGGCGGCGATTTGCTCCTCCCAGAACGTGAGGGCTTGGTCATGCGTCTCGAAAATGCGCCCCGGCTTGGGGGCGGTGCGGGACAGACCGCACTGGTTTTCGAGGAACGCGCGGACGGCGGATGCTTCCCACGGCTCATGTCCGGGGAGGGACGGGCGGTGTCCTAATTCGGCAAGAGGGCAGCAATCAGCGAGGAAAAAGTCGAGGTCAATGTCGAGAACGCGCATGGTAATGCTTCTTTCTGCTGAAATCAGCGGGATTTCCGTTCTATTATACCCCATTCTCCCTCACGGCGCAAGGTCGATGATGCTGTTGTCGCTGCCGCCCTCGGCGAAGGAATCCGGCACTTGCCCGACGATGATGCTTTCCGCCATCGCCATCTGCGTGCTGGCCTGCACGTTTTTCGCGCCGGTCGGAATGACGATTTGCACGTTCGCAGTCAGGACGAGGGAAATGCGGTGGCGTGTCTGGTTGATGCCGGCGGTGGTGAAATCGGTGCTGAACGCCGCCTGCACCGAGCCAACGGGCAGAATCTGCACGGCGATGCCCGGCCCCGCGCCCGCCAGCAGCGTCAGCCCGATGGCACTGCCCAGCGGCACGACGACGGTTTTCTGCCCCATGGCGGTCAATCTTTCCTGCGCAAGCAGGGACGCCTGCGCCGCCAGACGGTTCATCTCCGGGGTATTCGCCTGAATCAGGCGCACTTGCCCTTGATCGTCCTTCTCGACGGTCATCAGGTCGGCGTAATGCACGCCGAGTCCGAGCATCTCCGACGCTGCCTCGTTGAGCGCCTGAATCGCCAGCGACCGCGCCGTCGCCTGCGAGAGCGTCAGCACGACGTCCGTTACGTTGCGCTCGACGCGGAGAATCAGCAGCGTCAGCAGCACAGGCAGCAGCCACAGCGCGCGTTTCCACCGCCGCCGGGGAGATTTTCGCCGCTTTGCAGGAATTTTCGCTTCTGATTCGTTGTTTGTCTGGGGCATGGTGCATCCTCCTTTCGTCGCCTGCCATTGCAGGATGCGCGAATATGTGCTATAATATAGGATGTAATTCTGTATGCTCTTGTGGATTGGCATCCACGTTTTCATATTCCGCCGGGGCGCGCATCATGCCGCTGACGGCGCAAAGGGGCTGAAGCAGTGAAGAAACGCAACGATTCCCCGGACTTTGTGCCGGAAAACGACGATTTTGCCTATCAGGACGGCTATCCCGACGACCCGCAGGGCGATTATCCTGACGAGTACGACCCGAACTTGGCGGACGACGACGACCCCGTGGAAGTTGCGGGGCAGGCGGACATGTTCGCGCACGAGGACTTCTGGAACGCTTCGGCGGATGATAGCGAAGCGCTGCCGGAGGGGGAAAAGGTCTACAAGCACTCCATTTTCAAGCCGGAGATGAAGAAGCCGAACTTCGTGCTGTCGATTGCCGTCAACGTCATCCGCATTTTCGCGGTGCTGGTGCTGGTGGCAGGGCTGGCGGCAGTCGGCGCGGTGGTTGGCATCGCGAAAGGGTATATGGAAACTGCCCCGACGCTTGACCTCGCCGCGATTGACGATCAGGCGCAGACCTCCTTCATCTACGACGCCAACGGCAACCTCATCACCGAATACAAAGGCTCGGAGAACCGCGTCATAGTGTCGATTCAGGCCATGCCGACATACCTCCAGCACGCTTTTATCGCCGTGGAGGACGCGCGCTTCTACACGCACAACGGCGTGGACATCAAGCGCATTGTCGGCGCGTTCGTGTCGAACCTGTCCTCCTCCTCCACGCAGGGCGGCTCGACCATCACCCAGCAGCTGATTAAGAATACGCTGCTTTCCTCCGAGCAGAGCTACAAGCGCAAAATTCAGGAAGCGTACCTCGCCATGCAGCTGGAAACGCGCTACACAAAGGATCAGATTCTCGAAAGCTACCTGAACACCATCTACCTCGGCGAAAACTACTACGGCGTGTACACCGCCGCGCAAGGGTATTTCGGCAAATCGCTGGGCGAACTGACGCTCCGCGAATGCGCCATGCTGGCGGGCACATGCAACTCGCCCTACTACTACAATCCACGCCGGAATTTCTACACGCGGCAGAAGGAGGGCGTGGATTACCCCGCCATCACCAACGACCGCACGAACTACGTCCTGCGCTGCATGTACGAAAACCAGTACATCACCTACGAGCAGTATCAGGAGGCGCTTGACCCGGCGACCGCGCATGTGCTGGAGAAAGACCCGAACACATCCACCGGCATGTACGCCTACGCGCACTACGTCGAATACGCGGTGGATGAGGTCATCGACATCCTGCTGCAGCTGAACAACCTTGAGGACACCTCCGCCAACCGCAACGCCATGGAAAACAAGCTGCGTACCGGCGGCTACCACGTCCAGCTCGCCATCGACACCTCCATTCAGTCCACCGTCGAGGATACGCTGGAAAACTGGACGAACTACCCCACCCTGCGCGACCCGGCGGACAAGGTCTACCGCACGCGCAATTCCGACGGCACATACGACGAAACGGTTGAGCCGCAGGCCGCCGCCGTCGTCGTGGACTACCACACGGGCGAAATCAAAGCCATTGTCGGCAGCCGCACGCGCCCGACGGCGATGAAAACCTTCAACCGCGCGGTGGATATGACCATGCCCGTCGGCTCGTCCATCAAGCCGATTGCCGTGTACGCCCCCGCGATTGAGCTTGGCGCATCCCCCGCGAGCATCGTGATGAACATGCCACTGCCGATTTCCGGCTGGCGCGGGGCAAACGGGCAGGATTCGTGGCCGCGCAACTACGGCGGCAGCTCCTACGCCGGCCCGGAGACGCTGCGCAAGGCGCTCGTCAACAGCCACAACACCGCCGCCGCGCAGGCGCTGATGACCCTTGTGGGCGTGGACAATTCCGTTGCCTTCCTGCACGCGATGGGCATTGACGATGCGCACATTGACGCAACGCCGTTCGGCTTGTCCCTCGGCTCCAGCGGCATCACGCCCATGCAGATGGCGGTTGCCTTCGGCGTGCTGGCGAACGGCGGCGTGTATCAGCAGCCCATCTCCGTCCTCGGCATTTCCGACAGCACGGGCAAGGTCATCTGGGACGGCCACCAGCGGCAGGAGCGTCACCGCGTGTTCAGCGAATCCACGGCGTACATGGTCGTGGACATGCTCAAGCAGGCGGTTTCCTCCGGCACGGGCACAAACGCGAAAATCAAGGGGCAGACCGTCGCGGGCAAAACCGGCACGAACTCCGACCAGAAGGGCGTTTTCTTCGCTGGCATGACGGGCTACTACTCCTCCGCCCTGTGGGTTGGGCACGACAACTACAAGGCGCTGTCGTCAAAATCCACCGGTTCACGCTCCGCCGCCCCGCTGTGGCAGAGCTACATGAGCAAGATTCATCAAGGGCTGTCCAACCGCGACATTCTGGAGGGCAGCGCCAGCGACTACGGCTTGGTGAAGGTGACGACATGCGCGGTATCGGGGCAGCTTGCCACCGACGCTTGCCGCAGCGACGCGATGGGCTACGGGGTCGTGACGGACTACTGGAAAGCCGGCACGGAACCGACGGTTTCCTGCCAGATGCACACGACGCAGACGATCTGCTCCGTCAGCGGCTTGCTCGCCTCCCCCTACTGCCCGGACACGGTCACACGCGGCGTATTGACGATTCCGTCGGGACACCCGCTGGCCTCCTTCATCGGCACGGAATATGAGGATGTGCTGATTGAGTACCTCGGCAGCTACGCGGTCTTGGGCGCAAGCGGCACCTGCCCGTACCACACGAGCGCATCCAGCTCCGGCAGCAACACGATGGTGGAGAACACGCTGATTCCTGATGCGAAGATTCTGCTCTCGCAAGCCTACGCGCAATTGCAAAGCATGGATGTGTTGAGCGACGCGCAGCGCTACTCCGCGATTCAGTCCGCCATCACGAATCTGGAATACGTCATCTCCCTCCCCGCCCCGACGACGGCGGAAGTTGCGTCCGCGATGGGGCAGCTGACGCAGGCGATGGCGGGTCTCTACTAATGGATACACAAACAAACACGGCGGCGGATTCTCTCGCAGAAATCCTCCACGCCCTCCGCGGCATCCGCGCCCCCATCCAGCAAGGCGAATACGACCTGCACGACCTCGTGCGGGCATCCCTTGCGGAGGCGGAAATCCCCTGCGCGCACGAAGTCCCGCTCGCGCCGCGCTGCCGCATCGACCTTGTGTGCCCCGGCGGCATCGGCATCGAAATCAAGCGCGGACAGCCTGACCGCAAGCGCATTGTGATGCAGCTGACCCGCTACGCCGCGTGCGGGCAAATCAGCGCCCTGATCCTTGTGACTGAGCGGACTGTCGCCGTACCCAATCGAATTCACGGAAAGCCGATTTCGTGCGTATGCCTGAACCGGCTGTGGGGAATTGCACTATGAATGAAGAAGAAGCGGAACTGCTTCCGCCGTACCTGCGCCCGTACCCGCCCGCCGGCGCACCGCTGGGAACGCTGAGCTACAACCGCCGCAGTAAGTGCTGGGTGGTGAAGGGCGACCCGTCGGTGACGGAGGTGTGCAAGCGGCTGTTTCCGGGCAGCGCGGGCAGCAGGCGCGGCGAAGCGCGGTTCACGGCGCATCGGCGGGCGGTCGGCGACCTCTGCTGGCTGATGATGCGCTTCCCGCTGGAAATCAAGGCAAGCGACCGCGCGTTGTGGGAAAAGGCGGTCACGGGCGCGCGGGAATACGCGGTTCGTCAGGCAAAGTTATCGACCATGCCCGTGCGCATGACCCCGCCCGACGGTGCGTTTCTGGGGACGCTCCGCCCATTTCAGGAGGAGGGGCTGTCGTACCTGTGCAGCCACGATCGATGCCTGCTGGCGGACGAAATGGGCTTAGGCAAGACGGTGCAGGCGCTGGCGTTTCTATCCTCCACCGGTTCATTGCCCGCGCTGGTGATTCCGCCCGCGCACCTGACCCGCAACTGGCAGGAGGAAACGCTGCGTTTCCTGCGGGTGGACGGGAAATCCCCGCGCGTACACGTCATCAAGGGCTTGAAGCCCTACGACCTGCCGGAAGCGGACGTGTACATCATGCACTATCTGCTTCTGCGCGGGTGGAAGAGCGTGCTGCCGACGCTGCCTTTTCGCTCGGTCATCTTCGACGAAATACAGGAGCTTCGCCACGCGGGGACGGAAAAGTACTCCGCCGCGTCGCTGCTGTCGGAAAGCTGCGAGCGCGTTATCGGGCTGTCCGGCACGCCGATTTACAACCGCGGCGGCGAAATCTGGAACGTCATCAACATTCTCGACTACCACTTCTTAGGCGACTGGGAGTCGTTTTCGCGCGAGTGGTGCAGCGGCTACGGCAATCAGCTTGTGCTGAAACCCGATTTGCTCGGCGCGTACCTGCGGCGGGAGGGGCTGATGCTCCGCCGGACGAAGCAGGAGGTGCTGCGCGAGCTGCCGCCGAAGCGCCGCCTGGTGCAGGAGCTGGACTGGAACGACAAGGTATACGCCCAGCTGATGGCGCCCGTGATGCGCGACGTGCTGCGCTGGAAACAGGACGACCAGCTTTCGGCGCAGGAGCGGGCGATGCTGGAGGAATCCATCAGCCAGCACGCGCGGCAGGCCACGGGCGTGGCGAAAGCGCCGTATGTGTGCCAATTTGTGCGCGCGCTGCTGGACGGCGGCGAAAAAGTGTTGCTGTTTGCGCACCACCATCAGGTGATGGACATCTACAAGCAGGAATTGAAGGCGTTTTCGCCGGGGTTCATCACAGGGCGGGAGACGACGCTGGCGAAGATGAACGCGGTTGACCGCTTCCAATCCGGGCGGACGGACGTGCTGTGCATCAGTCTGCGCGCGGCAAGCGGTCTCAATCTCCAGCGCGCGACGTGCGTCGTTTTCGGCGAACTGGACTGGTCGCCGGCAGTGCATTCACAGGCGGAGGACCGCGCGCACCGCATGGGGCAGGAGGATTCGCTTTTGTGCTACTACCTCGTTGCGCCGCAGGGTTCGGACGCGGTGATGCAGGAAGCGCTGGGCTTGAAGGTCAGCCAGTTTGTGGGGCTGATGGGCGACGCGCCGCAGTCCCCGGAGCAGGCGGAGCAGTTTGCGAATCAGGCGCGTCGGCATGTGGAAAGGATTGTGGCGCAGATGGGGGACAATTCGGTTTCCGCCAACTAACGCTTCGGTTGTCGTCAAGATGGATTAACCCCAAAAGTGGCGGCGCCGAAGGTTTCCAAAGGGCGACCGCAGACATTCGTCTGTTTTCATGCCCTTTGGTCGCCTCCGCAGAGGCGAAATCCCCTGCCACGATAAAGACCAAGAAACATGGGTGTGCACTGCGAAGGGGTGTCGGGGCGACCGCAAAGCCCCCGACTCGCCTCCGCAGAGGCGAAATTCCCTGCTTGCGGAAAAGACCAGCTATGACTGGAAGCCATGCAGTTTGGTCGCGCCCATTTGGCGCGACACAGCACAGTTGGTCGAATGAGCAGCTTGAGGGCGCGTCTGAGGACGCGCGAAGTTACTGGCAGGGACGCTTCGCTGCCTGCACCTTTGTTGGCTGCTTCCTTTGAGTAGGTTTGACGCGGAACAGTTGGGGCGTTGCCCCAAACCCCACCAGAGGCGCTGCCTCTGGACTCCGCAAGGGGCAATTGCCCCTTGACCCCTTTTCGCGATTGAGTTGAGTTCACTCTCATACTCCTTCCGCGTGTTGCTCTTTTATTTTGTATGAACCTAAGGAGGTTTCCTATGCTATATCTCGGCTGCCATCTCTCCGCCAGTGCGGGCTATCTCCACATGGGGCAGGAAGCCATTTCCATCGGCGCAAACACCTTTCAATTCTTCACCCGCAACCCCCGCGGCGGCACCGCCAAGCCCCTCGACCTCTCAGACGTCGCCGCGTACCTTGCCTTCGCCAGCACCCACGGCATCGGGCAAATCGTCGCCCACGCGCCCTATACCCTCAACGGCTGCTCGGCTGACCCCGCCATCCGCGATTTCGCCCGCCGCACCATGCTCGATGATCTCCAGCGCCTTGACCACCTGCCGGGCAATCTGTACAACTTCCACCCCGGCAGCCACGTCAAGCAGGGCGTGGAAGTGGCGACGGAGCAGATTTGTGACATGCTCAATGCGATTTTGTGGCAGGATATGAAAACGACCGTCCTGCTGGAAACGATGGCGGGCAAGGGCTCGGAAGTCGGGCGGACATTCGAGGAGCTGCGCGCGATTATCGACCGCACGGAGCTGAATGACAAGCTCGGCGTGTGTCTGGACACCTGCCACGTCAGCGACGCGGGGTATGACATCGTGAACCATTTGGAGGATGTGCTGGCGGATTTCGACCGCGTAATCGGGCTGAATCGGCTCAAAGCCATCCACCTCAACGACAGCAAGAACCCCTGCGGCGCGCACAAAGACCGCCACGAGCAGATTGGCAAGGGGTACATCGGGTTGGAGGCGCTGATGCGCGTGGTCAATCATCCGACGCTCAAGCACCTGCCGTTCGAGCTGGAGACCCCGAACGACCTCGCGGGCTACGCGGCGGAAATCAAACAAATTCGGGAGTTAGCAGAATGATGCGGGTGAGTGCGGGCATTGTGCGCTATCCGGACGGGCGAATCCTCATTTGCCGCCGGGGCGAAGGGCGCAAAAACGCGCATTTGTGGGAGTTTCCGGGCGGCAAGCAGGAGGCGGGCGAATCACCAGAAGACGCATTGCGCCGGGAATTGCTGGAAGAATTGTCGCTGCCGATTGCGGATATTTCGCCGCTGTGCCGCCGGGAAGCGCAGGGCATCGCGTTCGACTTCCTGACCGCGACGGCAACGCGTGCGCCGGTGCTGACCGAGCACGAGGGCTACGCGCTTGTGCATCCGGCGGAAATGACGAAATACGTTTTCTGCCCGGCGGATGAAGTCGTGGCGCGCCAAATTGCGTTCGCGAACGTCCGCGCGTGCCTGTGGGACTTCGACGGCACGCTGATGGACACCTATCCCCTGCTGACGGAGGTGTTCGTGCGCATCGCGGCGGAAAACGGGGTGCGTCTGACGGCGGAAAACGCGCTTTCGCTGCTGAAAGGCACGCTGCGGGATGCGTGCGCGGCGCTGTCGGCGCTGACCGATGTTTCTGTGGATGAGCTGCTGAAGGAATGCCGCGCGGCTGAAGCGGAACGCTTGCTGGACGCCCCGAAGCTGCTTTGCGGCATACCGGAATTGCTGCTTGCGCTGCACGAGCGGGGCGTTCAGCACTACGTTGTGACGCACCGTGACCTGCGCTGCCGTGACATGCTGGCGCAGTGCGGGGTGCTGCCGCTGATTTCGGGCTTTCTCACCCACGAGGACGGCTATCCGCGCAAGCCCGCGCCGGAAATGGTGCAGGGCTGCCTGCAGCGATACGCCTTGGCGGCGGATGATTGCGTCATGATCGGCGACCGGCCGCTGGACACCCGCGCAGGCAAAGCGGCGGGGGTTCGCGGCATCCTGCTGGACGCGGACGGGCGCTTTGCGGGCGAAAAGTCGTGCGAGGCGCGGGCGGAAAATGTCGCGGAAATCGCGGAAATGCTGCTGCCTGACTGGCGCTTGTAACCGCCCGGCAAATTACGATTTTATCTACATGATATATGCACTACGATTGGAGGAATCACCATGCGGAAAATGCTCTGCCTGCTGCTGATGCTGGCAATGCTCACGCCGTGTTTGCCAGCCCTTGCGGAGGATACGGACGCGCTGGATGTCATTTTGCTCTCCAGTGCCTCCATCGAGCCGCTGCAGGAGACGCTGCGCCCCGGCAAGGCGGTCACGCTGCGGTTCACATCGCCTGTGGACGGCACGGTCACGCTGCTGCTGCGCAACTCGGAGACGCTTGAAACCGTGCTGCCAGTCGCCAAGGATTACCCCGTCACGGCGGGCGAAAATCAGATGCTGTGGAACGGCACATACGAGGGCGTTTTCGCGCCGGAAGGAATCTACCGGCTTGTGGCGCAGTTCTCCGACGGGTCAGAAGCGGACACCGCCATTCTGGTGGGGCAGATTGCGCCCTTCCTGACCTCCATTTCCGCGCTGGAGAGCACCGAGGACGGCGAAGTGCGTCTCTCCTTCTACGCAAGCGAAAACGGCCGCCTGACGCTGGGACTGTGGGGCGCAAGCTGGTCGCTGCTGGAGAACATTGACATTTCCGCCGGCACGAACGAAGTGACGGTGGACGCAACCGCCCTTTCGCCGGACACCGTCGCAATCAGCCTGACGCTGACGGACGACACCGGCTACTGCTCGAACGAGGAGCATGTGGCAGTGAATCCGGCATCCTTCGGCATCCTGCCGACGGCGACCCCGACTGCCGAGCCATCCCCCACGCCGACGGCATCCCCCACGCCGACACCATCCCCCACGCCGACGCCGTCCCCCACGCCGACGGCAGTTCCGACACCATCCCCCACGCCGTCGCCCTCGCCCACACCCTCGCCCACGCCGACCCCGAACATCACCTTCACGCCGTCCTACGGCAGCCCGTATGAATTCCCGTCCGACGCGCCCGCGTCCTACTGGAACACGCCGATGGACTACACGGACGAAGCGGCTGTCTGGGCGATGCTGACCGCGCCGATGACGGTGGTCAAGGGTGACGGCCGCACGCAGGTGCGCATCCGCAAAGAACCGGACAGCAAGAGCGCCGCCATCGGCATCCTGACCCGCGCAACGCAGGGCATCCGCGTGATTGAGACGCTGGACAACGGCTGGTCGCTGATTGAGTGCTACTCCTCCTCCTTCGCGGACAACACGGTGAAGGCGTGGAACCTGCTGGTGCAGGGCTACGTCGAAACGAACACCCTGACGACCGTGGAGTGGGACAGCAACGACAAGTACGGCTTAGTGGTGGACAAGCTGACGCAGCGCCTGTACATCTACGAGGACGGGCACCTGATTTCGACGCTGCTTGTTTCCACGGGACTTGCGAACGCGAAGCAGCCGTTTAACGAGACGCGCTCCGGCGAGTACATCATCGGCAGCTTCACGGGCGAATTCACCAGCGGCAACCTCTACTGCGGCATGGGGCTGCGCTACAACGACGGCGACCTGCTCCACGAAGTGCCGCACACCAAGCGCGCCGACGGCTCAAAGTCATACGCCTACAACGAACCCAAGCTCGGCACGCGCGCCAGCCACGGCTGCATCCGCGTTCAGCGCCTGCGCAACACAGAGGGGCTGAACATGAAGTGGCTGTGGGACAACCGGAAGCATCTGGGCCGCATGGTCATCTGGGAGGACTGGCAGGGGCGGCAGATTCCGATTCCGGACGACGACACCGTGCTGTACTACAACCCCAACGGCGGCTCGTACTACCACCGCGCCGACACCTGCTACTCTGTGACGAAGGACAACGTGACGTTTGAAGCCTTCACCTATGCGCAGCTGGACGAAGAACCGTACAGCAAGCTGGATTTCTGCCCGTACTGCGCGCCCGCGATGCGCAAGGCGGACATTGAAGCCATCAACGCCCAGTACGTCTTCGGCGGCGACCACGACCCGATTCTCACCGCCGCGCGTCAGCCCTATTTCGACTATATCGCCAGTCTCGATCCGCCGGAAGCGACCGAGACCCCGGCGCCATGAGGTAACGCATGAACATCGTCGATTACGTCATCATCGGCATCATTGGCATTTCCGTGCTGTTCGGGCTGTATCGCGGCTTCATTGCCAGCGTGCTGAACATGGGGTGCGGGCTGATGTCGTTCCTCGCGTCCTTCTGGGTCAGCCCGAAGCTCGCCGCCGCCGTGCAGTCCAACCAGTCTTTTCTTAACATGCTGCTGCACTACACGGACGCATCCAGCCGCATCGGCGACCTTGAAACCGCCATCACGAACGTCGCGACGCTCACCAGCCAGAGCATCAACAGCATTCTGGAGAAGGTGAACCTGCCCGCGCCGCTGGACACGCTGCTGCGCGTGAATCTGGAGAACAACGTATACGCCTCGTCGGGGCTGTCCACCGTCTCCGATTACGTCAGCCAGACGATTTTGCAGGCAAGCATCAACATCATCTGCTTTCTCGTCAGCTTTTTGGTGCTGTACATTGTCCTCGCCATCGTGCTGAACCTGCTCAAGGCAGTGTTCCGCTTTCCCGTCCTCAAGCAGCTCAACGGCTTGGCGGGCGGCGCGTTCGGCTTCCTCCGCGGATTGCTCGTCTGCCTCGTGCTCTTCACGCTCGTTCCCCTCGTGCAAACGGTCATCCCGCTGGACATGGTGAACGACCTGATTGCCCAGTCAACCCTCGCGCCGATTTTCTCCAACGGCAACCTGATTCTCGCCATCATGAACGGCAAATTGTAAAATTTTTTGCGGAAGAAGGAAACGAAACGGCGTTGACGAACGTCTAATTACATGGGGGAGGCGCAAGGGGCGTTGCCCCTTGACCCCTTTTCGCGATTGCATTGGTTACACTTCCATACTTCTTCCGCGTGTTTATCCACAGGATACCCACACGTTCTCCTGCTTCCCTACTTGCGGCAAAAAGCAATCAACATCGGAAAAAAAACCCTTGCAACCCTAACGACAAGCCTTCAAGGAGGTGCAACAACCTTGAAACCCACCCAGCGCATCGGCGCAATGCTTCTCATCAGCAGTATGCTGCTGACGGGCGTTTCCGTGGCGGAAGAGCCGTCGAATCCTCCCGCAGCGACGGAAGCCTTGGTGACTGCCGCTCCGACGGAAGCGCCGACCGCGACACCCGCTCCCGAAAATCCGACGGACGTGCCGACCGCGACACCCGCTCCCGAAAATCCGACGGATGCGCCGACTGCGACCCCCGCTCCCGAAAATCCGACGGATGCGCCGACCGCGACACCCGCTCCCGAAAATCCGACGGATGCGCCGTCTGCGACCCCCGCTCCCGAAAATCCGACGGAAGCGCCGACCGCGACCCCCGACCCCGAAAATCCGACGGACGAGCCGACCGCGACCCCCGAAATTCCGGCGTGCGACGTGGAAGGGTGCACGCACATTTCGCAGGACGAAAACGGGCTGGATTACCCGTTGTGCCGTTACGGGCGGTACCTGCTGGACGAAGAGGACGCTTACAGCGTGGCGACGCTCTCCAACGATTTGCGCATTGTTGACCTCAACCGCGCCGATGTGACGTTCTACCGCAGCGGTCAGTACGCGCTGATTGGCGACCGCAAGGGCGCGGCGGTGCGCGTGGTGAAGAACCGCGCGGCAATTCTGGAACTGCGCGGCGCGTCCATCGACACGCTGACGGTGGAAGCGAACGCCGTCGTTTACATCCGCGCGGCGGACAATTCGCTGGCATCTATCAAGAAACTGGAAGTTGCATCCGGTGCAACGGTGATTTTCTCCGAGGGCGGCGCAATTTCGATCGGAACGGTCAACAGCAAGGGCGACATTTCCGTCGAAGGCACGAACCTCTTTGCCGATTTGACGGAAATGAACGGACGCGCGCGCTATGCGTTCTCCGCGTCCGGCGTGCAGAGCGTCCTCGTTGAGGGCGAAAGGTACGCATGGGCTGTCACGCCCGATGCCGACGGCAAGCTGTATCTGTGGCTGAAGCGTCCGGGCGAGGGAATGCAGTGGACGGCGACCGTCACGGAAGGCACGATGACCCTCCGCCAGACCGCCAAGGCCCCCAGCGGCGAATCGGGCAGCATCACCCCCGGCGAGCGCAACACGCTCAAATCCGGCACGGTGTACACGCTGTCCGGCGACATTGCCGAGGGTACGGTGCTGGAAATTATGGAAAGCGGCGTGACGGTCATTCTCGACGGCACGACGAGCGCGGGTACGCTGATTGAGGCGGGCGCGCCGTATGACCTGATTGTGCGCGGCGACACGATTCTGGACGGCCGCGGGCAGATGCCGCTGATGGGCAGCGCGCCGAAAATCACGGTGGATGGGCTGCTGAGCGTGCAGGGGCAGCTGCCGAACGGAACGCAGGTGCTCTCCGGCGTGGTGATTTGCTCCGACGCGCCCGACGGCTACACGGCGTGGGCCATTTCCGTCCCACTGGCGCGCCAGAAGGTGACGCTGGACGGCACGGCGATGCCCCTGCTGATGACCCCCGCGGGCGAGCTGCTCCTCCCCGCCCTTGCGGATGACGCAACCTACTCCATCAGCGCCGACGCGGACACCATCGTGATTGAGACCGTCCACGCGCAGGTGCTGACGTTCAACCTGTCCGAAAATGCGCCGAATGCCGACGCGGGCGACGCAAGCCGCTTCATCGTCAACGGGCAGAACGGGTATCTGGACGGCGTGATTCACTCCTCCGGTGCGGCGGCGAGCGCAACCCTGCGCAACGTGCAGCTGAACAGCGCTTCGAGCGTCCTCCGCGTCGAAAACGGCGCACTCTCCGCGACGCTGACGGGCAGCTGCGCACTGCTCAGCGACGGCGCGCCGATTGCACTTGACAACGCTCAGGTGTCGCTGAATGTCGAAAGCGGACGGCTCGTGCTGCGGAATCAGAACGACCTGACCGGCATCACCCTGCGCGGCAACGTGCGTGTGGAGCCGGAAAGCGACGCGCCGCACACCATCGTCACCATCCGCGACGCACAGGGCAACCCCGTGCCGAACAAGGCGCTGACGGTCGTCATCGGCGGCAGCCAGTACCGCTACACAACGCACTTTGACGGAACGCTGCAGCTCTGGGGCTTCGGCGACCTGACCGGGCAGGACATTGCCGCCACCGACGGCGAAACGGTGTACTCCGCCGTCATCGCCGGGAAGTCGAGCAGCGCCGTGACCGGGCTGGAAATCAGCGACATTGCCGCCACCGACAACGAGGACGGCACGCTGACCATCACCTTTAAGACCACGGGCGCAAAGAGCGCGGGCGTGCAGGTGTACGCGGGCGAAGCGCCTGCCTCCATGCCCGATACCTACCGCGCCGACGCCAAGCAGTACGCTGCGGACGGCAATACCGTCACCATCAGCGGACTGAACACCGGCGACGTGGTCATCTACCGCGTGTACGCGTCGGCGGAAGAGAACGTCGCGCTGACGGAAAGCAACGCGGACGGCTTCTCCTTCAGCGAGGAGTGCTTCCACGTCCACCGCGTCAAGTGGGTGCCGAGCCGCACCGCGAACACCACCTACAACGCCATGACCTACCGCCCGCGCATGACCCTGCCTGAAACGGCGAGCATCACCTACTCCGGCAACAACCTTGTCGGCGGGCTGCCCTTCTACGTCGGCAGCTACGTCATGCACGTCAAAATCCCCGAAGGCGACCCGATCTATCTGCCGGGGACGGTGGATGTTGCCTTCAGCATCCAGAAAATCCCGCTGACCATCTGCCCCGACGCGAATCAGCAGAAGAACGAGGGCGAGGCTGACCCGGCACGGTTCACGTTCACGTCGATTGGGCTGCTGGATGGCGACGTGGTCAGCGGCATCCTGAAGCGCGAACCCGGCGAGGAAGCGGGCAATTACAGCTTCGTGCTGACCGGGCTTTCCGCGGCGGATTACTACACGCTGCGCCTGATGGACGACGCGCCGCAGTTCACCATTCTGCCGACCGAGCCGTCTTGGTGGGGCGGCGGCGGCGAACGCCTGAACCCGGTGCAGCAGGTGATTGAGCGCTCCGACGGGCGGAAGATGTTCGTGACCATTACGACGCAGGAACAGCTGGTACTCTCTTACAGCGAGCTGGGCAGCGTCGTGCGCAACACGGCGGACGACCAGCCGCGCCCCTTCACCCCCTCGCTGACGTGGAACAAAAAGACGGACGAGGTGCTGCTGCGCATCAGCGCGGAAGCCGAGCTGAACAAGGACGCGGGCTACGTCACCGACTCCTACGGCAACCCGGTGTACGGCGCGCGCACGCTGCGCTTCGGCTACATGAGCCTGCGCTACATGAACAACGCCGGCATTGACGCCATCAGCTTCTCCAACAAGAACGCCGCGGTCATCCTGCGCCTGTCGGACTTCCTCTCCGCGGACATGGAAAAGGCGATCAAGCAGGCGGGCGGCAACCTGACGACGACGCTCTTCCGCGTGACGATTGAGCCGGTGGATCTGCCGGACGGCGCGGTCACAGGCGGCTGGAACATCCGCACGGAAATGGTGATTGACCGCAAGCCCACGGATATCAGCGGGCTTTTGCCGAACGCGCAGGTCGCCGTGGACATGGAGGTTGTCGCAAAGCTGCTGACGAACCTCGACCGCTACGACGAAAAGACGTTTGACAAGCACTTCACTCTCCGCCGCGGCGCGCAGACGCAGGAAAGCGTATTCATCGCGCCGTATCAGGACGACGAGCTTGAGAAAGTCGCCTACCCGAGCGTGCTCTTCGCGAGCCGCTATCTGCTCATGCCGCTGAATGAAAGCGGCGTGGTGGATGTGGTGATGGTGCCGATTGAGGAAGACGCAGCGGACGGTTCTGCCGGGTAACGGATTTCCAGACACAGCAAAGCCCGCACGGGGGATTGGACCTCGTGCGGGCGATTTTTGGGTTCTTCACGGAAAGTTGGGGGAGCAAACAAGGGCTTAGGCGAAGCACCAAATAGCTGCACGCGGAAGGAGCATGAAAGCGCGACCAACTCAATCGCGAAAAGGGGTCAAGGGGGGACTTCGTCCCTTTTCGTCTGCCCCTTGCAGGGTCAAGGGGGGACTTTGTCCCTTTTCGTCTGTCCCTTGTGGGGTTTGGGGCAACGCCCCAACTGTTTCGCGGGTGACTACTCCCAAGGAAGCCGCCAACAAAGGCGCAGGCAGCGAAGCGTCCCTGCCAGTAACTTTGCGCGTCCGCAGACGTGCCCCCAAGCTGCTCTTCCCCCAAGTTTTTGTGAAGAACTAATTTTTGTGTAATCAGCTGATTCGTTCCAGTCCAACATCCGCGCCGGTGTCGATTTCCGTTGGGTGATAATCGCCCTGATAGGCGGCGAAGAGGTCGTCGAGCGTCTGCGGACGGGGCGGCTTGTGGTCAATCGGCTGTTTATCGGTATTTGGCATCGTGATTTATCCCCCTTCTGGAAATTTACGGCGGATGAGGTCATACCTTGCACACAGCACGCCCTCCCCCTTCACGCACTGCGAAGAGGGAGGGCGCATTCATTTCCGGGAATCCCCTTACTCCTTCCCGCCGCCGACCGCAACGCCAGCAATGATGAACTTGCTGAGGAAGAGGTAGACGATGATGACGGGGAGAATCGAGAGGGCAATCATCATATAGACCTGCCCCATGTCGAACTTCAGGAAGTCGGCGCTGCGGAGCTGAGCAATCAAAATCGGCAGCGTCTTTTTGTTCGCGGAGTTCAGAATCAGGGCGGGGGTGAAGTAGTTGTTCCACGCGCCGACGAAGGTGAAAATCGCCTGAACCGCCAAAGCGGGCTTAATCATCGGCAGAACGATGCGGTTGAACGTGCCGAACTCGCTGCTGCCGTCGATGCGGGCGGCTTCGATGACCTCCAGCGGCAGGCTCGCCTGCATGTACTGGTACATGAAGTAGAACACCGCGGGGCTGGCGATAGACGGCAGAAACAGCGGCAGGAGCGAATCCTTCAGGTTCATCTTGCCCATCAGCTGCACAAAGCCCAGCGCGGAAACCTGCGTCGGCATCGTCATAATCAGCAGGATGAAGGTAAGGGCGAGCGCGCGCCCCTTGAAGCGGTACGCGTGAATGCCGAACGCCGTCAGCGCGGAGAAGTAGCACGCAAAAATCGCCGTCATGGCGGAAACGATGAGCGAATTGCGCATACCGGAGATAATCGGGATGTTCGCGTTGTTTATCACCTGCGTGAAGTTGTTGCACAGCGACGTCCACGAACCCGGCAGGAACGAGAAGCCCTTCTGGATATCCGCGTGCGGGCGGGTTGCGTTGATGATGAGGACGTAGAAGAAGAACAGGCACAGCGCGCAGAGCAGAATCAGCACCGCATACGCCACAATGCGCCGCGCGGTCAGCACCGCATGGGCGCCGGTCTGCTGGTCTTTTGTCTTGGGCTGCACTTTCATCGTTGCCTGACTCATGCCGCTTTGCCTCCCTTCACAGCCTTCGCCGCTTTCACAGGCTTGGGCTTGCGTTCATCATCGCCGCGCGTCGTGCGCATGATGACCACGCACAGCACCGCGCAGATAACAAACATGATGGCGGACACCGCGCCCGCACGGCCGTAGTTCTTCGACGTGCCGATGAAGTTGTTCAGATACATGACGACGGTCATGGAGGAGCGAACCGGGTCGCCCTTGCCGTTGGTCAAAATCTGCGGAACGTCGAACATCTGCAGGCCGCCAATGAGGGACGTGACGAGCGTGTAGACGAGGATGGGGCGAATCAGCGGCAGGGTAATCTTCCAGAACGTCTGATTCGGGGTCGCGCCGTCAATCTGCGCCGCCTCGAACATGGAGGGGCTGATGCCCATCATCGCCGCCATCAGGATGATGGTGGTGTTGCCGAACCACATCAGGAAGTTCATCAGCGCGACGAGCGAACGCGTGCCCCAGATATTCGAGAGGAAGCGGATGGGTTCGCCGCCGAGTGCCTGAATCATGTTGTTGACCGGGCCCTGATCAGCGAAGAGGGCGAAGAACAGCATGGCGAACGCGGACGCCATAATCAGGTTGGGCATGTAGATGACGGTCTTGAAGAAGCCTTGGCACTTCAGCTTCAGGCGGTTATCGGTGAACCACGCCGCCAGCAGAAGCGAGAAGACAATCTGCGGGATGAAGCCCATCAGCCACATGATGATGGTGTTGCCGAAGTATCTGGGCAGATCCTTGGAGAAAACGTACAAGTAGTTCGTCCAGCCGACGAATTTCGGGCCGACCTGAATCAGACCGCCCTGCTTGAAGAAATACTCAAAGAAGCTGTAATAAATCGTCGAGACGAGCGGATAGAGCTGGAACAGCGCAAACACGATGAAGAACGGCGCGATGAACACATAGCCCCATTTGGCATAGCTGACGGAGCGGACTTTCTTTTTTGCTCCCTGCATCCGGAATCACCAATCCTTCCTACGTTCGTTTGCCCCAATGATGACCTCTGGCATCCGGCAGGCGTGGGGATTTCGCTGCCAGAGGTCACCATTGGAACAGAATACAATTTTCTTCGTAAAGCAAGCAGGGACGGGCGCAATGCCCGCCCCTGCTGCTTGGTTTGTGATGCGAATTACTCCGCGTCCGGCCACTGGAAGTTCACCAATTCCGGATACTTTTCGGAGATGATGCTCTCGAACTGCGCCTTGGCTTCGTCGATGGTGGCGTTGCCGTCGAAGTAGTTCTTGAACGCGCCCTGGAAGGATTCGTTCAGACCCTGGTCATAAGCAGAGATGTTGCTCATGTCGATCTTCGGAGCCGCTTCCGCGAACAGGGCGATGTGGTTCTGGCCGCCGAGGAAGGCAGAGGAGTAGTTCTGCGCCAGCTCGTTCATAGCCGCCACGTTGTTGGTGTAGTCCTGCGTGTCCTCGGTAATCTTCTTGGCGATCGCCGCGTCGCAGGTCAGCTTCTGCATAACGTCCTTGATGGTCGCCACGTTGTCAGTGCCGGCAGCCGCGCAAATCCAGGTGCCACCCCAGTAGTAAGCCTGCGGGCCCTGGCAGACCGCGTAGTCGCCATAAGCGCCGTTGCCGACTTCTTCCTTGCCGCCGTTAGCGACGGAAGTTTCCAGAGAGTTGCCCAGCAGGGTGAAGTTGATGCCCCAAGTGGAGTAGAAGAAGCCGAAGACCTTGCCGGTCGGGCCCTGATCAGCCGCCCAAGTCGCGTCCCACAGGGAGGACTTGTGGTTGTAGCCCTTTTCGGTGTACGTCTTGGTCTGGTCAACCCACTTCATCAGGTTCGCGTCAACGACCACGGTTTCGCCGTCGTCAGCAACCCACGGAGCGGACACGTTGTTGGAGAAGGTGCGGTACGCATCGTCATAGCCGGAGAGCATGTAGTAGCCCTTCGCAGCCGCCTGCTCAGCGACAGCGTTGAACTTGTCCCAGTCAGCCAGCGCTTCCTGCACTGCATCGGGATCGTCGGTGCCCAGCACGTCCTTGGCGATGGAGCGGCGATACGCGAACAGGCCGGGGGTCGCCTGCCAGGTGACAGCCTTCAGCTTGCCATCAGCGGAGGTGGCGATTTCCTGCGTGTACTTGTACTGGCCGGCCAGATTTTCGTCCGTCAGGCCGATGTCCGCCTTCACGTCCAGCGTGTAGGGGGAATCGACGTACTTCAAAGCGTAGTCAGCTTCGATCAGGAAGATGTCGATCTTGTCGTCAGCCGCGGCGGATTCCTGCGCGCGCAGGGCTTCGTCCAGCTTGTTCTGGTAGTTGTTGCCCTCGTTGGGGTTGATCGTCCACTTAACGATGGTGCCATCGTTCAGGGTGGTGGTGGACTTATCCTCAGCAATTTCCTTCACTTCGGGATAGTAGGCGTTGAAGCGGCTCTGGAATTCATCGTTCCAGCACCAGATGTTCAGCACCTTGCCCTCGGCGGTTTCCGCCGATGCCAGCGTGGCCGGAACGACCATCATCAGGCACAGAAGCAGAGCGACGAGCTTTTTCATAGGATTTTCCTCCTCTTTAATAGGCGGGTTGTGCCCGCTATATTTCCAGCGGCTTCCCTGCCGCGGGAATACGATGTGGGGGTGATTTTTTCCGCCTCCTCTTGCGGAAAAAATCAGCTGTTGGCGGCGTCTGCCTTCACCGGGCAGATGCCCATGGATTCGCCCTCCAGCAGCTTAACCGGAATTGTTGCGGTTTCACTGCCAGCGGTGCGCGGGTTCTCGATGCGGTCAATCAGGAATTCCGCCGCCTGTGCGCCGATGCGCTTGGTATCCTGCTCGATGGTGGTCAGCCGCGGCTGAAGCATCTGCGTCAGGCGGATGCCGTCGTATCCAGCCAGGGACAAATCCTCCGGCACGCGCAAATTCAGCTGTTTTGCGGCCTGCAGCGCGCCTAGGGTCGAGTGGTCGTCCGGCAGCAGGATACACGTCGGCGGGTCAGGGCGATCCATCAGGTTCAGCACCGCCTGCATACTCGTGGCGGGGTTGTCGTAGAGCGCCTCGACGACGAAGTCCGGGTTCACATTCAGCCCGTGCTCCTGCATCGCGCGGTAGAAGCCGATGATGCGGTTCTCCGTGACGGAGGATTTTTCGCCGTGGACGTACGCGATTTTGCGGTGTCCCTTCTGATAAGCGGCATCCACCAGCAGCTTGAGTCCGCCGATGTTGTCCGACAGCACGCACGAGCGGTTGTTGAAGCTGTGGTCGATGGTGACGACGGGCAGATTGCTGTCCACCAGCTCAATGACCTCCGGCGCGTAGAAATCGGCGCAGACGACGCACACGCCGTCCACATTGCGGTATCGGCAGTGCTCCAGATAGGTCATGCCCGTCCACCCGATGTGGTGGTTGATGAAGGTGATGTCGTACCCGCGCTTCTCCCCCGCCGACTTGAACGCATCCAGCACGGAGGCGAAGAAGCTGTGCGTCAGACCCGTGCCGCGCTTTTCCTGGAACAGTACGCCCAAGTTGTAGGAGCGGTTGGTTTTGAGCGTGCGGGCGATGGCGTTGGGGTAATAGCCGATTTCACGCGCCGTGCGCTGGACGAGCTCGCGGGTTTCGAGGCTGATGTCCGCGTAGTTGTTGAACGCCTTGCTGACAGTGGAGATGGACAGGCCGCACTTTGCGGAAACATCCTTGATGGTCACGGCCATAGGCGCCCCTCCTTTCGTCTTTGCTGGAAGCGCCGAGGCGGGTTAGCGTTCTGCTTCCGGGACATGTGATGCTCACGAACCCGTTCGGCTTTTTGCTAAACCGGTTTCGTGATGGTTAGAGTATACACCACCCGCGCGAAAAAATCAAGTGTTTTCCTGTGTTTTTTTATAAAAAATTTTTCCGGATTCTCCATTCCTCGCGTTGTAAACGTTTTCATTCCTGTGTTTTCAAGGGTTTGCGGGATTTTTTACGAAATCGTTTCGACTGATTCTCGAAATCGTTTCAGCAGGAAATTTCGGTCAAAAAAACGACCATCCAGTCGGATTTGCTGGATGGTCGTAGGGGGGGATTTTCGGTTTTGGGATTTTGCCGGATGGTGCGCGGGCATTGCGGTCGAAAGCGCGCCGTCAGGCTGCACGCGCCCTGATTGCCAATGCGGATGCGCCCGTCCGCCAGCTGCTCATTCCACTTCTTCCAGCTTCCGCAGTGCCCGCTTCGTGTTCTCTCCCGCCCGAAGCTGCGCCCCGACCCGCCGCGCGTTCGCCGCGTATCGCTGGTAGTCCTCCTCCGGCATCGTGCGAATCAGCTCCGGCAGCTCGCGCAGGCTGTTCAGCGCCACGCCGACCTGCTCCCGCGCCACAAAATCCGCCGCCGCGGCGTTCTTCGCAACAATCACCGGCAGTCCGCCCGCGAGGTATGTTGACAGCTTGTGCGGGCTGTTCAGCAGGGCGTACGCGCCGTACAAGCCAGTCAGTCCGTCAAGGCTGTCGCCGTCCCACACGATGCCGAACGCGCCCGAAATCGTCTCCGGCAGCTTCTCCGGCGCAATTTCGCCGTGGTATTCGATGCGCGTTGAGTCGCTTCCTGCCCAGTTTGTTCCATATAGTTGCCATTCCAGCGGCACTTTGCCAATATCTTTCAGGTATCCGCTCTTGTCCGCGGCGAGGTTGCCCGCAATCGCGACCATGCGGCTCTTCTCCCGCACGGGGATTTTCCCTTCTGACAGGCAGTCAAACGCTTCCATCAGAATCATCGGGCACGTCACGCCCACCGTCCGCAGGTAGCTTTCCATCCGCTGACTGTGCACGATGAGCGCCTCGAACCCCGGCAGCAGCAGCTGGTCGCTCCCGCGCGCGGCGCTTCCCCCAATCCGCCGGAGCGAGTCGAGGTCGTGCACGAGCGCGGCGGTTTTCACGCCCTTCCAGCGCAGCAGGTGCAGCGCCAGCCGCGCCACGCCGTAGCCCTTGACCGGGAAATACGGGTACTGCACGAGCAGCAGGTCGCCCTGCCGCATCCGGTAGAACGCGCGAACCCAGTCGCCAAGCGTCTTTGCGCCGACTTGGATAGCTTGCCAGACGCTGCCATTTGCGCTGTCCGGCGCGTGGAGCACGAACGGCGCGTACCCCATTTCAGCGGCGATCCGCTCGATGTCCGCGCGCGCCTTGTTCAGCGCCGGCACGCCCGATGCACTCGTTTTCGGGGTCATCAGGAAGCGGCGCTGAAACCGTTTTCTCTCCGTCAGGGCGATGAGCTTGTCCTCCAGCCGCTGCGCCGCGGTGCCTATGTCGTAGCCCGCGTCGGCGATGGTCTGCGCCTCGTCGCGGCGGATTTCGTGGCGTTCCAGCATGTTCAGCATATGTTCCGCCCAAATCGCCGGATCTTCCGCCGGAATAAACTCCACGTTTCGCGTCAGCTTCGTTTCCCTCGGCACGCTGTCGGATAACAGACACGGCAGCCCTGCCGCCTGCGCTTCCAAAGCCGCCATCCCGAAGCCCTCAAAGTGCGACGGCATGACGAACAGGTCGAACGCCTGCAACAATCGGTTGACGTCATCTCGATTGCCAAGGAAGAGGACTTCCCGCTCGATGCCGAGTGTGACGGCCTTCGCCTCCAGCTCCGTCAAATCCGGGCCATCGCCCACGAGCACGAGCCGCGCTTTCTCCTCGCGCTCATGCAGGTGGCGGAAGGCGTCCAGCAAGAATGTTTGGTTTTTCTGGTACTGCAAGCGCCCAACATGACCAACTACGAGGCAATCTTCCAGCCCATACTGCTCGCGAACCTCGCGCCGAACCTGCTCCGAGAAGCGGAACATCTGCGCGTCAATGGCGTTCGGGATGACCTCACAGGGCAAATCCATGGCAGGGCACGCCCACTTCGCGCTCTCCATTGAGCACGCCCAAAGGACGTTGGCGTAGCGGCTGAGGGAATGGTGATTGACCCGATGGAGGAAGCCCTGCACATGTCCGATGACTGATTTATCCATATTCTGCGGATTATGGCAGTGCGCGATTCGCACCGGAATGCCCACCTCCGCGGCCTTTTTCAGCGGCGTCATGTCGTTGAACATGCACTCATTGTCCCAGATAATATCGTATTCGTGCCCATGTTCGCGGAAAAAGTCGTTGATTTCCCGATAATAGCGCATTATATCGCTGCTTCGCCGGGTAATTGTGTATATTTTCCCGATTTTTTCCGCTTCTTTTTGGCACGCAATCGGGCTAAAACGGCACAAAAAGTCGAATTGAACGCGTTCGCGGTTCATTTTTCCACAATACGCCATTAAAAAGTGCTCAATTCCGCCCGTCGTCGCCGTCCAGCCCACGACAAGCACCCGCAGTGGTTTCATCGTCATACTTCCTTTCTATGGAGCACTCAAGAGGAACGTCGCCCCCTCCCCCTTACATGGAGGCGTTGACCCTCGACCCATTTTCGTGATTTGGTTGAATACTCTGGCACACAGCTTCCGCGTGCTGATTTTGCGCTGATTCACAATCTGCTGATGTCGATTGGCGAATACGCTGTCTACCAGTTTCGCCATCATCGGCGTGCAGGCGCAGATATGCCATGACTTTCCAACTGATGAAAGCGTCGCCACAGCGACGGATAAGGTCGTTCCGCCCGCGATAACCCGCAAGTTACTGCTGATTTGCCTCTCGCCGTCCGCAGCACGTCCTGCCGTGAAAAATCCCTACCTATTATATTGCGCTTTCTGCCGATACACACGCCTGCTGATTCTGCCTTCGCCGAATCAGAATCGCCCGCCGTGCCAGCGGATACAGCCCGCACCGCAGCATCAGCAGCACCGCCTGCGCCTTTGACCGCGGCAGCCACCGCACACGGCGCAAATCCGCGCGGAACGCTTCCCGGCACAAGCGGCGAATCGCCCCGCACTGGCGCAGCCCGTCGCGAAAGCCGCCCTCCTGCACCACCCCGTGCGTCAGCATCAGCAGCAGGTGCATCAAGCGGTACTGTGCTGCCGCGTCCGGCATGTCCAAATAGTTTAATGTTGGCTGTGCCGCCGTGAGCGTTCGCAGATATTCGCGCACCACGTCTGCCGCGCTGTGCACCGCCGAATCCGCCCGCAAATGGTAGCAATAGGCGTTCACCTGTGCACGCGCAACGGTTTTCGTGCCGCGCAGCACCCGCATCATCCACTCGCCATCCTCCCCAAGCCGCAGCGATTCGTTGAACCTTTCGTTACATATTTCCCGCCGCAGCAGCCAGCCGTGCGTGTGTAAATGCACGGTTGGATTTCGCAGCGCCAAGTCCAGCATATCACGCGAAGGGAGGGTTTGAACGGTGCATTCCGGCACATCAGGGGCTTCCGAACGGGTCACAAGGCCCTGAATCGCTTGCGAATCCCCCGCAAGGGTGAGCAGATTGCCGATTGCGTCGGGCAGCAGCACGTCATCCGCATCAAGAAAAGTGAGCCATTCCGACGCTGCCGCTTGTAACCCTGCGTTTCGTGCGGCAGACACCCCGCGGTTTTGCTGATGAATCACCGCAATGCGCGGATGGTGCGCCAGCTCGTCGCACAAGCGCGCTGTGCCGTCGGTGGAGCCGTCGTCCACAAGGAGGATTCGCACGTCCCCCTGCATGAGTGCCGACGTAACCGCAAGTTCAAGCGTATCAAGTGCATTGTACACAGGGATGATGATATCGACCATCGGATGGCTTCACCTCCCAAAACGCAAATTTGTAACCATTCGTTATTTCGGAAGCGCTTGTGGCTTCAGCCGCCGCGCCTGTGCATCCACCGCGCCCATCAGCAGACAGAGCCAATAGAGCATTGGCGAACCCGTCGAAAGCATCGTGAAGCAGTCCACCAACTCGCAAACCAGCAGGTAAATTACCGGGAGGGGCAGCATCAGCACCCAAAGCGGCTGATTGCGCTTGGAAATCCGCACTGTCTGCATGAGGAACATGGCAATCACGGTCAGCAGAATCATCAGGCCAGGAATCCCCCAGCTGACAAGCGTCTGTAAGTACAGATTGTGCGCATGTTGGAAGTATTTCGTGCCCGGGTCAGTGTACAAATTCATCATTCCTGCCGCCAGCGGCGCGCTTGTTCCCGTCAGCAGCAGCTCCGGCTGTGCTTTGAGCAGCCGAATTGCCCCCTTCCAAATCCCCCAGCGTCCGTTGAATGCGTCCGTAGTGTCAATGCTGCGGTGGACGGGTGTGCTGTCCAATATAACTTCCTGTTCAGCGGCTGCTTCCGTCATCAGGTGCGCCGGGAACTCCAGCAGGTTCACGTTGTCCAGCGGGCCGGGCGCGACGGACGGGGCAAGCAGCGTCAACACCCCTGTCAACAGCCCATAGCAGAGGATAATCCCCGCTGCCATCAGCATAGGAAGCATAAGCCTATGGTTTAATTTCGACGGCATATCCACCTTCGCACCGAGGAGCGTCCACACGCAGAAGCCCGCCGCGACGCCGAGCGCCACGAACGCCGTCCGGCAATCCGTCAGCGCGAGCGCGCCGCATTGTACCAGAATTGCCATCACACAGGCAATTTTCGCCCGTTTCGTGCGGCTCAGCGCGAACAAAATCGCGGTCAAAAGCACGGTCATGCCCATTTTTGCGGCGGCGGTCGTAACGTAAGCGTTCAAATACAGGCGGTGGTCGCCGAGGTTCATGCCGATGTACCACGTCCCCTTCATGCTGAAAACGGCGTGACCGCTGATTGCCGCCCACAAGCCGATGGCTGCTTGACAAGTAATTGCGGTCGTCCAGACGGCTATCGTTCCCTTCAAAAACTGCCGAAAACGATTTTCGGTAAGGCAACTCGGCAGCGGCGCAAGCACAAGGAACGCAATGATGCCCTCCTTGAGGTACTGCCACTCAGCCGCAAGAACGTTTTCACCGCGGATGGCGCTCATCAGCAGCATCCAGCCAAGCCCCGCTGTCATCGTCCAGACAAGCGGGGAGCGCTTTTTCCAGCCCAAAATCAGCGAAAGAATGGCGGCAATGATACCAAAGTCGCCCAGATACGGCATAATGGTGAACGTCCATGAAAATTCTGTCATTCGCGCGAGGTTCCACCAGAGGTAGCCCGCCGCGACTGCCATATAACCCCAGCGGGCAATCCGCCGCCCCGTTTCCTGCTTCATGCGCCACCTCCGCGTTCATTTCAACCTATATTATAGCATTTTTCTGCTGCCTGCGCAAGTGGACGCGTTCTTGCTGAATTCATCACGAAAATAGTTATGATTTACGTTCTAATTGGTGATTTATTTCGTAACCATATGTTTCGTAGAACTCGCGTTTGAGCAGCAGAAAATCCTCCATGCGCCGCAATAGCACATACAGCAGCGCCCTATCCTCGAACTCGCCACGCGTTGCGGGAAGCGGCTGATGCTGCATCTCTGCCAGCAGGTCATGCAGGGCGGACAACAACGATGTGCAGTCGTTTTCACGGTCATACTCGGCAAAAATGCGGCCAATCAGCGCCCGAACCTCGGCTTCCTGCGGCGGATGTCCCTGTACTTTTTGTGCGTCTTTCGTGACTTGTAGCAGGATTCTCCGCTGCTGGCGGCGCATGTTGATATAGTGAATCTCGCGCGTGGGCGCGTCTGTCAGGCTATTTTCGGCGTTTTTCGCGGCCCATTCATCCGCCTGCCGGAGCGTCTCACCCAGCAAAATCAAGGGGTTACGCGCATCCGCCGCTTCCGCAAGCGCACGCAGCGCCGTCCGCATTTGCTCATCCGCCTGACGAAGCAATGCGTCTAGGCGCCTTTCGTCCGGGTGCAGGTGCAGGTTCGTCAGGATGCCGCAGGTTGTGCCGATGAGGAACAACAAACTTTCGTTGCCAACCTGCGTCCACGTCATGCCGCCCGTGCCCATAAAGTGGGAAATCAGCACGGAAATCATCGCCGTCGCGTAACCCCACGAGCAGGCATAGCACAGCGACGCGAAAACAAAAAGGTAAATTCCGAAAGCAAGCAGACCATCGCCGAAGAGCGAGAAGCACACGAAGGCGATCAGCAGCGCCGACCCGTACGCCATCAGCCGCCCCAGCGCCACTTTCATTGTCTCGCGCTTCGTACCCATCAGGCTTAAAATCGCGATAATCCCCGCCGTCGCGCTAAACTGCAGGTGTATTGCGCTGGCGACGGCTATCGCGACCGCCGCACTTCCGGCCGCCTTCAATCCGGTCAGCAGAAGTCCGCGCGTTCGGTCATTGTGCGTTCTTTTCCACATAAACACTCCTCGACGCGAAGGCGAAAGACAGCCCTTCTTCCGCAATCAGATGCATAACCGCAAGGTTAATTCTGCCTTTGAGTGCACGGTAATCGCCGTAACCGGGGGTGTTGACCATCATGCGGACGTTGACGTTGATGGACGAATCCGCGAACTCCTCCAACACCGCCTGCACGCTCTGCCCATCAACGTCCGGATCCGAAACCAAAAGTTTCGTCAGGTCGCGGATGAACTGCTCCACCTGGGGCGCACTCGTGCGGTACTCCAAGCCAATCGTGAACGCCCACAGGCGCTGGGTGCGCGCGTTCGCATTTTGGATGTATTCAGCGCAAACCTTGCTGTTTTCGACGGTAATGAGCACTTGGTCGGGCGTGCGGATGCGGGTTGAACGCAGCGAAATGTCCTCGACGGTGCCCTCAACATCGCCCAGCACGATGTAATCGCCGAGCGCGAACGGGTGCTCCGCAACGAGCGTGATCCCGGCAATCAGGCCGGAGAGCGTGGACTGCGCCGCGAGGGTGATGGCAAGCCCAACGACACCCGCGCCGGCAATCAGGCTCGTGACCGGTACGCCAAGGCCGTCCAAACCGACCAGAACCGACATCACGACGACGACTGTTCGGCATCCGTTCTCGAAAAAGCGTGACAACGTTTCGTAGTTTTCCGGCTGATCAGGGTGTGGATGACGATGCAGCATTTGCCAAATAACCGGGATGGCTTCCCAAACGCCCCACGCCGCCATCGCCAGCACAAACGCCTGGTAGTACGGCATTGCGCGGGTGAGCAGAACACGGATTTCGGCGCTCCACGGGATGGTTAGTACCGCCCAACCCGCGAGTGTGACGCGGACGAGCCATGCAGCCGGGCGCAGGAAGCAGCGGAGAAGATGCCCCACAAGCGCTGGAATGCGGTCGCTAATCCGCTTTTTTACAGGTGTCAGGATGCGCTTCAAGAGCGGAACGGCAAAAACAGCTGCCAGCAGAAGAAAACCTGCGAGTAAATAATGCTGGACTTCGGGTGTCATGGCGCGCGTCTCCTTTTAATAGGTAGAAATTACGCAGGAAAGGGGAAGCCATTGCGCTCCCCCTCTGTGCTTACTTGCTCTTTTTCTTGCCGATGGACATGATTTTCTCTTTCCACTGGCGCAGCAGCGACATCCGGTGTCCGCTCTCACGCGGGTCATCGGGAATCTCGTCACCCGCAACAGATGCGGATACAGATTCTTCCACGTCCGTATACCCCTTCTGCCGCAGGCCGTGCCGCGCCGCCGACCGCAGAATGCCGTAAATTGTGGCGAAAACGGGAACGCCGACGACCATACCGACCAAGCCGAAGAGATCACCGCCGACAACAATCGCGAAGAGAACCCAGAGCGCCGAGATGCCAATCGAATCGCCGAGAATCATCGGGCCGATGAAATTGCCATCCAGCTGCTGGATAATCAGGATCAAAATCAGGAAAATCAACGCCTGCCACGGATCGAGGAAGAGCAGAATCACCGCGCCGGGAATCGCGCCGATGAACGGGCCGAACACGGGGATGATGTTCGTGATGCCGACAATGATGCTGATGAGCGTCGCGTACGACAAGCCGAGGATGTTCATGCTGACAAACGTCAGCACACCAATAATCGCGGAATCGAGGATTTTTCCGGCGAAAAAGCCGCCGAAATTGCGGTTTGCATCGTGGCAAATCCGCAGGGTCGTCTCCGCGGCGCTCTTCGGCAGGAACGCGCGCGTCAGTACCCGCGCGTGGCGAAGCAGCTTATCCTTCTGCAGGAGGAGGTAGACACTGCTGGCAATCGCTGTAAAAATGGTCACGACACCCGAAGCAACGCCGCCGACGTAGCTGATAATTTGCGGCACGCGGTTCGTAATCGCCTTGACAATCGTGCCAAGCAGGTCGCTCATGCTGGCGTTCAGGTTCTCCACCGCCGTAACCGCAAGGCTCAAATCCACGCCCGGCGTTTCCGCGTCAAGTTCCTTGAGCATATTCAGCAAATTTTGCGCATAGCCGTCGAAATTCTGGTAGAACATGACAACGCTGCCGACCATTTGCGGAATAATCAGCACCATCAGCAGCGCAACGATTGCCAAGCCGACAATGTACGCCAGCAAAATGGCGAGTCCGCGGCACTTTTCGCGTCCGCGGAAGAGGTACTTCATCGCTGCTTTAACAATTGGGTTAAGGCAGTAGGCAATCACCACACCGCCCGCGAACGGCGCAAGGATGCCCAGAATGCGGTTCACACCGTTCAGGAAGGACTGCGCGTTGAGCAGCGCCATGTAAAACGCAACCGCAATCAGCGTAATCCCAAGGTAATCGAGGTTGCTCTGCGGCTTTCGGCGCAGCCACTTGTTCTCGTCCATCAAAAATCCCCTCGCTCTCTACCTATTATAATAGTGCAGAAACGCCCGGCTGTCAATCGCTTCGATTCATTTTTAACGTTTTTTTCATTTTTCGGACGTGAAAAAGGGCGCATTCCCGCGAATGCACCCTTTTTGACAATTATTGATTTTGTGGATGATGCCGTCCACTGAAATTTAACTTTTCAGCAGAATTTGTTCTACTTCCGCCAGATTATTTGCTGTATAAGTTGCTTGTTGGCAGCCCGTGTTCTTCCAATCAACAAAGATACTGTCGATTCCTGCGTTGACGGCTGCGGGGATGTCCGCCGTCGCGCTATCGCCGACCATGACAGCTTCCGCCTTGTCCGTGCAGCCGCATTCGGCAAGGGCAATTTCAATCAGGCGCGGATCGGGCTTGCTGACGCCTTTTTCGCTGCTGATGACAATGTTATCCAGCAGCGGTGTGAACACGCACCGGAAAAGTCGGTTGCGTTGGATGACGCTGTCACCATTACTGACCAGAACGATTTTCATCTGCCCGTGCAGGCGGCGCAAAAACGCCTCCGCGCCGGGCATGAGGTCAGCGTGCGTGCCGAGATAGTGGCTGTAACGCAGGGCAAGGCGGGGCGCGCAGACGTTTTCGGCGGGGTATTCTGCCAGAAGCTGGGCAAAACGGGCGATTTTGAGCGCCGCATGGGTGGTTTCGCCGCGTTCGAGTGCCTTCCAGAGCGCGTCATTGATGGCGCTGTACCGTGCGCAGACGGCGTCGGTCGGTTCAATCCCGGCTTCGGTGAGCGTCTCGCGGAGGGCGGCCTGTTCGGCGGCGTGGAAGTCCATGAGGGTGTTGTCGTTGTCGATGAGCAGATAGCGATACTTCATAGCGTTTTTCCCTAAACTTTTGGGTATTTTCGTGCGTTACTCGTCCCGCTCCGGCGTATAGGGCAAGTCGCGGTCGGCATTCTTTTCCTTCAGATAGTCAATGACCCAAATGTTGCCGTCCGTGCGCATCCGGGTCAGGCCTTTATAACCCAAAAGGTACGAAATGTGCTTTTTGTCGCAGTAGTTGACGCTGCCTTTGATCACGTTCGCCGCGCCGTTGATGAAAATCAGCTGCGGGTTGATGGCTTCCAGGAAGTCATCGCGCAGGCGCACCTGCCCGTGGTGCGGGTACTTGAAGATATCCGCGTTCAGCCCGATTTCCGGCGGATTCGCCGCGAAATACTGCTGCGAACGGTTCTCGTTGTCGCCAGCGAGGAGCATCCGGCGGTCGCCGTACTGCACCATCAGCATGGCGGACTGGTCGTTCACGCCCCAAGAGGACTTGTGGTACTGAATGACGGTCATCTTGACGCCGCCGTCCTCCCCCAGCGTGAAGGTGTCGCCGTTGCCAATCTGCTCGATGGGGATGTTGTTCGCCTTCATGAATTTAACCGTGCTCTTCATCCGCGCGTTAAAATCTTCCGGAAAGGTAATCAAGAACTTTGAAATCGGCGCGTATTCGTTGACGAACTGAAATCCGTCGATATGGTCGTCGTGCGGATGGCTGTTATAGGCAATGTCGATGTGGTCGATGCCGAGGGTATCGCAGGCGGTGTAGATGCGGTTGCGCATGGTTGCATTTTTGGTCGATGCGTCTATCATCATGACCATGCCGTCATAGCGCAGGAGGATGCAGTCGGAGGAGTACACGCGCGGAAAAACGATTTCGAGAATCTTCGCGCCATCCTCAAAGTGGTATTCAGCGTCCGGATTTTCAACCAGATTGACAATGACGGGCGTTTCTGCCATCGCGAACGTCGGCAGAAGCATTGCCATCATCAGGAGTAACAAAAGCAATTTCTGGATTTTTTTCATCGGAGAAGCCTTCCTTTCCTGTACTTCCCTTCCATTGTAGGCGTTCGGGCGGTGTTTGTCAAGCCACCGCGAAGATTATTACAAATCAACCGCCGGTTATTCTTCCATCGCGAGATTCTGCAAAATCCACACCTGCCCGTCGGTTTGCAGCAGCAAGCCGCATTCGTCCGTGTGGGCGGCGGGAATCGCCATGGCGTCCAGCTGCGCAAGGGCGTACGGCGCGCGGGTCGGTTTGGCGGTGATAATGGCGAGTTTGGGCGCAATAGCGGTCAGAAGCGCCTGATTCATGGCAGCGTGACCGTGGTGCGGGTACTTGAGGATATCCGCGTGCACATCGTCGCCGGAATCAAGCAGCGCCTGCTGACCCATGCTTTCGAGGTCGGCGAGCATCAGCATCCGGGCATCCCCCCGCGTCACGAGGGCAAGCAGGGAGCGATTATTAACGGTCTTGCCGGTATTTTCCGGAAGAATCAGCGTGATTTGCGCGTGTCCGAGCGTCAGCATTTGCCCGTCTGCGGCATTTTCGATCGGCACGCCGCATTCCGCCATTACAGCGAGGGTATGCTGCATCTGCGCGTTTTCGTTCGCGGGGAACGACGTGAGGAAGCGCCCAATCGGCATCCGGCGGGCGATGTCCTCGAAGCCGGGCTGATGGTCGTGGTGCGGATGGGTGGCGACGACCCAATCCAGCCGCGTCACGCCGAGGGCTTCCAGCGCGGTTTGGACGGCGGATTCCTCCGCGTATCCGCCCGCGTCAATCATCCCGGCGTGGCCATCGCAGACGAGAATGGCGGCATCGGCGAAGGTCATCTGGGGAAAAGCGACGGTGAGGACGGCGGCGTCGGACGGAAAGCGGGCGTCGGCGTCGTGGGCGCGGAGGTCAAGGACGGGAACATCCGCCAGCGCGGCGGACGAGAAAATCAGAAGGATCAGGAGAATAGAAATTAACTTGCGGGTCACTTTTTTCCCTTCTTGAGCGCCTTGCGCTTCTCTTCGAGACGGTCAAGTTCCTGCTGGAGCTTCTCGCGTTTTTCGCGCATATTCGCCTGCAATTCGTCGTGCTTCGCCTTCAGGCGGGCAAGGTGCGCCTTATTGTAGAATTGCACCTCCGGGAAAGCGTGCAGCGGGTGGCGGAGCAGGAAGCCCTGCGCCATGAGCGCCTCGCGAACCGCCTTGGTGATGGCTTCGGTGTTGTCCGCGCGGACGGATTCTGCCGCGCCGCGAATCTTTGTCAGCACGCCCGCCGAAATCGCGACGTCCGCGACAAGCAGCGCCGTCAGCGTGATGCTGATGACATCCAGCCAGACAGGCGGGATTTTGGCGAACAGCCCAAACGCAAAGGGCTTCAGCACCTTGACGACGAACACGCCCATCACCCCGAATGCCAGCAGGTTGCTCGCGCACACGCGCCCGTTGATGTTGAAGCGCTTCTGGGAGTAGTCCCACCAGCGCGCGTGGAACAGTTTTTCCATCAGCCAGCTGGTGATATATTCCAGCGTGCCGCAGAGGACGAGGGCGAGCAGGAATGTCGACTCGACCTGCGTTGTCCACAGGGGCAGAAAGTACGCCATCAGCACAGCGCCCGTGCCGTAAATCGGGCACAGTGGGCCGAGCAGAAAGCCGCGGTTGATGAAGCGCCCGAACTGCACGAGCTTACAGGTGACCTCCATGCACCAGCCGAGGAAGGAGCAAGCGAAGAAGAGGAGGACATACATTTCAATTTCTATCCACAAGGCGGTGATTCCCCTTTCGATATGGGTTCATAAGTGAATCATAGCACAAGACGAGGGATTACGCAAGGGGGGAGGCGAGGGGCTTTGCCCCTAACCCCAGCAGGGCGCTGCCCTGCACCTGCCAAAGGGTCTTCGACCCTCTGGACTC
>OLOR01000199.1_pt1 | contig 69507 bp, 85 predicted proteins | sample 1672521 | NCBI WGS metagenome assembly OLOR01 (sample SAMEA3136695, study PRJEB25190) | human gut metagenome | biome: human gut; feature: human-associated habitat; material: faeces | place: Austria | collected 2013
TAATTTCCATTGAAAATCAGATCGAAAATCGTTTATTTTACGATACGCTTGTTGAAGTTCAAACAGTCTTCTTTTTCTATTATTGGATCCTTTCTTCGCATTAGAAAACTTTCTATTTAGTTTTCTAATCTTGTTTTGATATTGCTTGAAGAATAGTGGAGAATTGATTTTACTACCATCGCTTTTAGTTAGGTAAGTTTTCAGACCAAAATCCAATCCTACAGATGCACCATCATATGTCTTTCTGTAAGAGTTTGCAGGATTATAATCTGTAACTATAATCAAACTAAAACGATAGCAGGTTTCTCTGACTATCCTTATTTGTTTAACATTACCTTCATATGCTCTACTGTATGAAAACTTAAAACGTTTCTTTCCTTTGTTGATTGTAAGGATATTACCGTTTAAGGTAAAACCTCCTTGTTTAAAAACAAAAGAGTTGAAACAATCTGATCTTTTAAACTTAGGTGGTCTCTTTGATTTTCTTTTAAAGAAACGATTATAAGATTCATCAAGACGTTCAAGTATTTCTTGTGTTGTTTGAGAATGAAGAAGATTTCTTTTAATTCTTTTAGCAAAATGCTTCTTCATTTTACCAATTGAGATATATTTCCCAAACAACTTGTAATACCTACGCTGTAAAGCTAAAGCGTGATTCCATACAAAACAACATTCACGAAGCATTTTACCAAGATACTTCGTTTTCTTGGAATGATAGATGTTGTATTTGTAGGTAATCATTTTTTTATTTACAATTTTGATTCAAAATTAATCAAACCAATTCATCCACCTTCTAAAGTATGGTGGTTTTGTTGGTTAAATAATCATAAGACAACATTCTTCTCCTATTATCCTCAGCCAACTCCCGATAATCATTTAACGTGATCATCGACATCTTAAGCTCCTTCATAGCCCTAGCGAACTTACCCGGCTCCTGCTGGGCGTATAGTTTATAAGCATCACCAGCCCCTTGTATCAAACCGTTAACGGCGGCGTTCTCGAAGATCTTCATCTTGATATACGTCTCGACATAATCCTCAAGATAACCTAACGCCGTTTCAGGTATATACGGGAGACCGTCATCGTCCTTAGGCGTAGCACGATATATGATATAAATAAATCCATCAAACCCGGTATACATAGTATTGCCGGATATAGTTATATCATAATTATCCCAATCATACTTATCCCGATACTTGTCGGCGGCGCAATCACGCCTCAGTCCTCGACCTATAGACAGCCTTACGGGATGATGGTAATGAAATCGAACCTCGTGAGACCCGATATATATCCTCTCCGTGATCGTCTTCTCAAACTCCTCCTTACAGCACTCGGTGCAGGAGTTCCAACGGAAACCGCGCTCGGTGCGCTCGACCCAGCCGATCTCGTGTTGGAGGTCAGCCTTGGCCTTGTCGCCGCCCGGAATCTCACAGACAAGAGGCTCACACCTATAGGCATCAAGCATGTCGAAAAAATCAGAAGGCAATACCGCCTGTTTGTTGCTGGTCTTGACAACCGCCTCGGACATGACCGCTATAACACCCCCGAACCTTTTCAAGGCGATCTCAGCCCATCTATAAACAGACGAGGTATCTATAGCCCCGCTATCATCGTATTTATGTAAATCGGCCTTGATCTCGGCCAACAACCCTTTTATAGTCATATTCAAGTCTTTTGCACAAAGATATGTATTTGAATCCGTGATACAAAAAAAATCCAGTCTACCCTCACGGGCTAACTGGATCACAAAAAAACTTCTACAGCTTGTAAACCCATTTAACTCCAAATACCTTACTCTCCGACTCAACCTCCCGATACAAGAACTTATATCTCCTACCTGATTCCATAGCCAACCTACACTCCCTGTTCAACGCCGGAGAAATATAGAGATGGAAATACTTGTTCCGAGGCATAAAATCAATGCACGTATGGACATAAGAGTATCCACCCGTCCCACGTCTGTTAATAGTACCGGTAAGCTTATTCAAATATATCTTACGATTAGGATTTATCTTATGACACAGATAACCGATGTTGTTTATATAAACCCCACCCTCATTATCCAGATACTTATCACGTATGACTTTCCATATCAAGGACTGACATTCGAGAATATCATTCTTGTCCACGATCGTATGTTTCCTTCTCTTGCCATTCTTAGACATAATAGATCTATAAAACCGAAGAAAGTACTGATCAAGTATTTTAAATGACTTTGTTTTCATATCACAAATATAACGATTTCATCCTAATACAAGAAATTTATACACAAAAATACACCGCCTATACCAAGGATGAGGCAAACAGGATAGCCGACAGCAACCTACAGTCAGACGGTATCTCTTACGCCAATGGATTAGCTCAGGCCGATAGATGCGATTGCCCGGAGGTGAAGAAGACATGGAGCGCTAGTGTGTCTAGTGGTCAATTTAATTCATCTTATATACCATTCACAGTGACGTATAACAATCCATGCGGAATGTCAAAGACTTTTACGTATTCTATATATAAAATGAAAGATTGGGATGGTCCTACGACATATGAGTTTTATAAGACTGAAACAGTATCTATACCGTCCGGATCAGGATCATTTGAATCCAGGACAGGATTTTTATCTGAAATAAGGGAAGGATATGTGAGTGGATCTGGATCATTTGATTGCTAATCAATATGATTTTTGATAAAAAGGAGAGGCTAATAAGTCTCTCCTTTTTAATTTATTAATCTGGAATCCATGCTCCTGTTATGGTGCCAGAATTACATCCTGCGCTAAAGAAACCAGTACTAGACCAAGATCCTGACTTACCCGATATGGTAGTATGCGTAGAATAATAATCAGAAACATTGGAACAATGCAATTCAACCGTTCCCCCTTGACTGTAACTAGCACAAGCATCACCGCCGCTCCAATGAAGCGTGAACTTGGCTCCAGGAGGAGAGAGATACGTTTCATCTATGGATACCCATACGCTCATATCACATTCTACCTCCGGGCAATCGCACTCTGTTGTATTGATGAAGCCTATATCTAGACGGTAAACATATCAAATGAATCTAAGATCTCTTTTCTTGGTATGATTCAATATTCTACTGATATGTCTGGTGCTTAATCCTGTTCTTTCCTTTATCTTATCATAGATATAGCCCTTGGACACGTAAGCTGACATGTCTCCTAAATCCTTTATAATTTTATCATACATATCATGTATCTCGTTATATCTTATGATAGAACTATCTCTCATTCCTCTTTCGCCTATACCGTCAACTATGGCATCATTGAAACCGAAGAAATTAATTATTGATCTTATTATATCCATCATCACTGAATCTTTTGAGTTTTCTTGTTAATATCCATATCCGGATTCTCGTCCGTAGGGATCTGCGATTTGGTTATTGTCTCTCTTAACGTCTCTGAGACAACATATTCTAGTAGCTTATCAGGACATACGAAATCATAATCCCATTGAGATATACATGAATCATCTTTTCCCGTTCCACATCCCCCTAGCTCTAACGCTGCTTTCCTGTCAAGGGTTATAAGATCCACGTTTATAGCCTCTATATTTATATCAGGTATATAGATATATCCATCATTAATATAATAATAATATTGATCTATATTCCCGTATTTACGTTTCTTATTGTTAGCATATTTCCTTAACGATATAGGAGCGAATATAATATCGTCCATGATATTAGAGACTTTGATGATAGCCGGTCCTATACGGGTATATATCATATCGGGAAGCCTTTTCTTGGATCTCATAAGAACCCGGCATAACTTGAACTCATCAAAACAGCAATCAACCTTCCGGACTCTCTCCATCTCCAGACAATTGATATGGGTATATAGCGATTCCTCGCCGAACAAAGTCCCATCAGCGTACTTCTGGGCTATATATGATCGAGCCTTCTGCCTACCTATGGACAATATCCATCTTCTACTGACATGAGCGTCTTTACTAATAGAGTTCATGTCATTTATGATCCTAGATACAAACTCTGAATTTTTCATGTAGCGAAATATTAAGGAGGGGATATACCCCTCCGGTTATTACTTTTTCTTCTTAACCTTGCCCCCACATTTCAGTTGAGGTTTCTTTTTCTCGGAGACCTTGCCTCCATTAGCCATTTTCTTTTTCTTATTGCAAGCCATAACTTAATGTATTAATATTAACGATACAATATTAATGATTTTATTTAATAGATAAACAATGCGCATTGAATAAGCTAAATTCACATCGAGTCAGACGGTATCTCTTACGCCAATGGATTAGCTCAGGCCGATAGATGCGATTGCCCGCAAGTGGAATGTAATATAAGCGTATGGGTATCCATAGATGAAACGTATTCCTCTCCTCCAGGGGCTAAGTTCACCCTCCATTGGAGCGGTAATGACGCTTGCTCTAGCTTCAGTCAAGGAGGAACTGTTAGACTATATTGTTCTAATGTATCTGATAACTATTCTGCGCATACTACCATATCGGGTAAGTCGGGAAGTTGGTCTAGTACCGGTTTTTTTAGCTCAGGATGTAACCCTAGTAATATATCAGGATCTTGGGATCCAGATTAATAAATAAAAAAAAGGAGAGGCTTGTTTTAGCCTCTCCTTTTTTTGTTATACATCAGAATCTTAACAGTTCCCAGATCCTCCCCCAGAAACACTTATGGATCCACATTGTACTCCTGAATCAAAACCTATGACACCGGTTTTTTTACCAGACCCAGTAGGTATACTTACGGTAGTACTTCCAGCCGTAACGGTTTGTCCATGATCATTCCTACCAGTAACAGTTACAGTTATTGATTTAGATGATCCACATTGATTATTGTAAGACACTTCATAGGAGCACCTTAAGGCGGATGTAGAACCAGACAGGCCATTACAAGGATCACCGCTCAGCATAGCGTTGGCGCTCCACGTCTTTGTTGGCTCTGGGCAATCGCATCTATCGGCCTGAGCTAATCCATTGGCGTAAGAGATACCGTCTGACTGTAGGTTGCTGTCGGCTATCCTGTTTGCCTCATCCTTGGTACAGGCCTCATATTTACCAGCGATTTGCTTATAACTGATAGTCTTAGGAGTACAATTGCCAGGACAGTTCGTAGCCTTGACATTTCCCCATCGGTCATCATTGCCAACCTTAGAAGGACATATCCTAGCATCAACTAAATTTTGTAATGCATCCTTGTACTCTTTATACTTGTTATAAGCTTGTTCACTAGCCAGATTCGATGAAGAAGCACAAAATTCACCAGCGCTAACCACCTTAATAGGGCTATCAGGAACACATACATCACCGCATTCGCCCGAACATCCCTTACATACCTCATTGGTATAGATAGTGTAATCATATGGATTACAACAATGCTCACCACCATTCTGCCAATATCCTGTAGGATCGCACTCGCTAGAATAATGCTCCTCGCTATTACCATTATTACACCTACTATCATCCATATGGTATGTATTATCACATCCGCATCCACAAGATCTGGAATCATACTCAACCACCTCGTCTTGATCAGAAGCAGAGGAACAAGGATTGGTTTGACTCCTTTTCTTACGATAGGTACACCCGTCGCAATAATAACTCCAATTACCATAAGTAGGAGTATCATCATCGTCGGCGCAATCACCATTCTTATTGGCGTAAGCCTGAGCTGCGGTCTTAGTCGCCGTATCATTCTTGAAAGCATCCTGAACCTTGCTGTCGGCATCCGCCTGAGATACGGTGGATATCAACGCTGACAACCCTAAAGCGCTATAAGGAACGGATAAAGCTACACCATGTTTACATGTACCACAATTATCCTTATAGAACGTAGCGCTTCCAGTACCGGTCCACACACAAGTGCCATGCTGGTTAGCGTAATCCTGTCCTCTCTGGTCTAGGATCTGCTCTGCCTTGCTCCTGGCATCAGCCAAAGAAACCTTGCTGGTGATAGGCGTACCGCCGTTGGCTTGCGTAGAAGTCACCGTTATTCTCTGACCAACCCCGCTTCCGGCGCAATTGTTCTTATAGAAGTCACGGCTTGCCACGTAAGTCCAAGTACATCCACCGTTCTTATTGGCGTAGTTCTGTCCATCGGCTCCACGAACAGCATTCTCGGCCTTCTTATTAGCGTCAGCCAAAGATATGTTGGAGGTATACGGATGTCCTGGCAGCCTATCGCTACTTACGGATACCATGTCTCCTACGCCGCCATCAGCGCAATTGTTCTTCTGAACCTGACCGGTATAGCTTCCTGTCCACGTACAAGTACCTTTCGAGTTAGCCACGCTCTGTCCCTGAGCCGTAACAGCCGCCAATGCTTTGGCGTTAGCGTCAGCTTGTGACACACATGACTTAAACTTACCATCAGAGCTAGGACTTGGGTCCGTAACATCATTCTGGGTTACAGTAACAGAACTACCCACACCTCCGTCAGCGCATTGGCGGGTAAAGGCCTTGGATGCCGTACCAAACCAGAAACAGGTATTGCTACCACCGGCTATATACCGCTCTTGATTGTTAGGATCAGTATAACAGGTATTCGTATTGCGTTGATGTAATTGAGAGATACAGTCCTTACATACGGTCTCTATAGTCTCCCATACTGGTTGCTCGGTCTTCGTATGGCACGTATCATCGTAGTTCTTATTGACGAACGCCTGACCCATTCTGTCGATATAGGCCTTAGCCAAAGCGTCTGCCTCTTCCTGAGAACGGGTTGAGGTGAAGAACTGACCCATAAGATCCGGAGTTACGGTGATAGGATCGGCGTACTGACAAGTAGGACACTTAGGAGTGAACTCCTTGCTATAATTACCTACATATATCTTCAGTTCGTCGCAAGTACCACGATCGTTGGCTATAGCCTGACCTTGCGCCTTGACAGCGGCCTTGGCAAGCTCATCGGCGGCGAACTGGCTCTCATAAGAATAGAACGGACCACCAGTGACATCAGCCTCCGTAACGTTAACAGATGAAGGTATCAATCCGGATGGACAATTATTCTTCTCGAACACCTCACTATAATGACCGGTGTACTTAGGAGCCTCATGGCAAGTACCACGCTCATCGGCAACCCTCTGTCCTTGATTCATGACAGCGGCCATAGCCACCAAGTTAGCCTCATCCTGCGATACGCAAGACTGGAACGGATGACCATCGACCATATCCTGTGTCACGGTGAACGGATCTCCTATCTGATTAGCTCCACAATTGCTCTTAGTGAACTCGAAGCTAGCCCTACCGGTATACATAGTAGCGTCAGAACAAGTACCCATGGTGTTAGCCAAAGCCTGTCCTTGAGCCTGTACGGCGGTCATAGCCATAGCGTCAGCGGCGGTCTGGGAGTCGTTAGACTGGAATGGGTGTCCTTCTACCATATCTTGGGTGATCGTCACCTTAGATCCGATCTTACACTCACCACAGTTGTTTCTCGTGAACTCCAAGGAAGCACGGCCGGTGTACGTGCAAAGGGCGTGGATATTGGCAAGAGCCTGTCCTTGGGCGTCAACGGCGGCCTTGGCCTTATTGTTGGCATCCTCCTGAGATACGGTAGACGTGAACGGGTAACCGTCAACCATCCTATCATTTACCGTATAAGTACCACCAGTACCAGTACCACAATTGTTACGGGTAAACGTACGTGTATAAGTACCGGTATATACAGGAACTTTCTCACACTTACCTTTCACGTTAGCCACATCCTGACCTTGAGCCTCAACAGCGGCCTTAGCCTTGTTATTAGCGTCCTCCTGAGATACGGTAGATCTAAAGTCTCCTGTCACCATAGTCTCGTCTACAACGACCTTAGTGCCGTATTGAGTCTCATCACAATTGTTACGGGTAAATTCCTTACTGTATTTACCATGATATACGGTCTTCTCCTTACACTCGCCCTCCAAGTTAGCTTGTTGTTGGGCGTTAGCCTCAAGATCGGCCTTAGCCTTATTGTCAGCATCCTCCTGAGAGATAATAGAGAAGTACTTACCAGCGGCTACAACATAAGTATAAGGTTGACCGATATGGAACTCATCGCAATTGTTTCTAGTGACTGTCTTCTCCATCCTAACGTTATAGTAGACGTTAGTCTGACAATCGCCACGCTCGTTGGTAATAGCCTGACCTTGCGCCTCCACAGCGTCCTGCGCCAGCTTATTGGCGGCATCCTGTGATACTGTAGAAGTGAACGGATAGCCGGTACACATCTTCTCATCCACGGTAAAGTCAACAGGCGTAGAACCTTCAGGACAATTGGTTCTCTGGAATACCTTAGAATACGATCCGGTAAATACCGGTATCTTCTCACAATTACCCTTGATATTAGCTATATCCTGACCCTGAGCCTCTACAGCGGCTTGTGCTAACTTATTAGCCTCCTCCTGAGATACGATGGATCTAAAGTCTCCTGTAACCATCGTCTCATTAACAACCACTTCCGTTCCGTATTGAGTGGAGTCGCAATTGTTACGGGTAAAGGTCTTGCTAAACTTACCATAATAGATATTCTCCTTAGGCTTACACTCACCTTCCAGATTAGCTTGTTGTTGACCATTCTTTTCAATATCCTCAAGAGCCTTCCTGTCGGCGTCCTCTTGAGAGATAGAAGACACGTACTTACCCTCAGGAACGATGTAAACATATTCCTGACCATCACTGAACTTATCGCAATTATTACGTATAAACGTCTTCCTCTGCTCCTCGTTATACCAGATATCGGTTATACACTCACCATGCTCGTTGGCGTATTTCTGACCGTTCAGGGCTATATCCTCCATAGCCTTGGCGTCTGCGTCCTCCTGCGAGATAAACGACTTGTAAGTCCTTTCCTCGACCGTATACAACACCACCGATCCATGCTGGTTGGCCAGACAGTCGTCCTTGGTGAACGGCTGAACCATCTTGATATTATAATAAACGGGTTTGGCGTCTTGGGCTATCATATACTCCTTGACAATATTACCGTCCTTTGACGTTATACGGAACTTAGCCGTACAAATCTGACCGGTGTAATTAGCCTTATATACGATATTAAGCTTATTGTCGCCTACCCCATGGCTCTTGTCGTTAATGGCAAAGCAATTACCCTCAACGCAATTCTTATCTATTTCCCTTGCCATGTCAATCCTCCTCTATTCTCCATGAAACATTATCTCCGGCCTCTACCCTCACGATCTGGGTATCACCATCCTTATTAAGCGTCAACCTTTGCGGATCCACGTTAAAGGGTGGTTCCGGTTCCGGCTCCTCGCTGCCATCGCCGCAAGTGCAACATACCAGTTCAATATCATACTCGGTATTGGACTTGATATCGATAACGACCTGACCGTTCTCACTAGTCACGTTATCAAAGTCATGATCAAGTATAATATAAGGTATATCATTAGGCTGTTGATTGATATTAACAACCTTGCCATTCAAGACAAACATCTCATGATGCTCCTCGTTATCCATGTTCTTAGGCATGGCTATAACGAAGCTAGCGTCATACAGGTCAGTGGCTCCCGGGTCCTCAGGATCGGCGTACACCACGTATCTGCTATCCTCGTCAGGTATCTTAACGGATAGCCCGTTGACGTTCATAGACACCATATAGCATTTACTTACCGAACCACCAAGAGTAAGGCAGGAGGCCTTGACCGAGGCGGAGTTAAGCTTGGCGTTGATGACCGCCGTCCCGCCCTCCATGTCAAACATGATATTGGCCGGATCCACGCTCACCCGCTCCATACCCTTCTGGGTTATGGTAGCGAGTTTCGTTACCTTGCCTTTCTCGACCGCTACGTAAGTCTCCCTAGGCAACCTACCCATCCATCCCGGCTCTACCTTGATCGCCACCTTGTCGGGACCGGTACCGGAAATCTTGTCGTAGGACACCCATGAGGAGCCTTGCTCGATCTTAGCAAGAATATCTTTTAAATTATTCATATCATTCCGCTTGAGTTATAGTCCATTTATCACTCTTGCCTACGATAATCTCCAGAATCTGCTCACCGCCCTCAGGAGGATACTCGAAGTTAGTAGGCTTAATCTCAAACACGCTGGCGCCACCACAACCAAGATCGCAGATCATGTCCGGCAACCATCCCTCCTCGAAAAAACGCTCTATAAGCTCCCTGACGGCCTCTGAAAAAGAATCAAGCTCTAACCTGTCTACGGGGAGAGATCCCTTCTTGAGGGTCTCACCACATACCCAACCGTCACACTCGGAAGCCAAGACCGTATCATACACTCTCTTAGCCATAGCATGAAGTATTTAAAATATTACTATTCAATGTAGTATATACGATATTAACATCAGCGAACTCATCGCCCATGCAATACCTTTTCTTGAACTTAATGGATCTACCAGAAACGACATACCCGTCGTTAGGTACGATAGTACCGCAGTAGGTCACGCTAAGAACATTCAGAGGCTCGTATCTTAACCTTACGGCCTGCACTCCCTTAAACGAATCCCTTTGGATGGACGCCGTTGCTCCAGATACGGCAACCAGCTTCCTTACCAGAGACTCGATTACGCTATTCATGCCATCTCCGTTCCTGATATCTGCCTCAGGAAAAGACTGACCATCATATATGATCTGGGAACTGTAGATACTACATTCATTCCCCGGTCTATATTCCGGCTTACATGGATTACAGTTATTCCTCATATCAAATCAATTTATTAATCATTCTCCTTAATTCAAGTATCTCAGCATCCCTGTCCCGTATAGCCTTTATCATAGCGTTAAGGACATCAGACATATCGCAGCTGGGAGATAATCCCAATGACTCCACACGTACCTTGTCTCCTGGATAAACACAGTCGGTGCTCATGTACGTAGAGCACGGTACTTTCGTATCGTCTACAGTAGGCCTGTATTGCTTCTTGTTACAACCATTCATTATTACCATACCTCCTCTTCTGCACCATTATCACCGCCACCATTACCGGCGTTGACAAGCTCGTTTATAATTTTCTTCAAATCCAGAACCTCACGATGGTATAAATCTATCTGCTTATCCCTAGCCGCTATAATACGCCTCAATGAGTCTATAACGACAGATATATCAGTACCTTTCTCTATACCGTCCACCACCAACTCATCACCTGAGTATAAGACGCATTTATCATATAAAACTATAGGACATCCATAGCCAACACAAGGCTCGTCCTGACAATCCCGATCGCAAGGATCACAAGGATCCTCGGGGCATTTGTTAAGAAACCTATCTATCTTAACGCCATGACAACACTCTTCGGGACGTTCCCGTGAATGATCATGACAACAACCACCTGAATTACACATATGAATAATATTAATGTTTTTAGCAAAGATACTTATTTGGTTTGATTATAAGACAACGAGACGCATGAAACAATAAGAGGTAGAGATCATAAGCCCCTACCTCCAAACACTAATCTAACATTATGGAAAACTAAACGCGCATCATCACCAATAACATTGATCCTCTTGATCAATATTCTCAATCCATTTCTCGCACTCAAGATTAAGATCAGCGTACTCCTGCCCCTCTACCATCAAAACCTCACGGGCTTTGGCGTTGGCATCCTCTACTGATATCCATGATCTAAACCTGTTGGCTTTGATAGAATAATATACCTTACCTGATTTATATCCAAACGGGCATACCTTCTCAAACCAATCACCGATCGTAGTATTATAGAATACAGGGGAGCAACTACCTTCGGAGTTAGCCTTCTCCTGTCCTTCTTTCATAAACTTCCTATAAGCTAACGTATCAGCATCAATTTGGGATATATCGGATATAACAGCTCCGGCTGGCAATTCATACACAATACCTTCTTTGCCTGATGTCCCAGCCTCACAATCGTTCTTGTAGAAAACGCCACGAAAAGGTTGTGAGGCCCAGTCCTCGCAGCAAGCCCCAACAGCGTTGGCCTCCCCCTGCCCGATTCGTCCCAGCTCCGCCCTAGCCTTATCATTGGCATCTTTCTTGGATACGTAAGAGACGAACCTGCCTTCCTCTATACATACCTGTTCCTTGGACCCCTTACCACTTACGCAATCGTTCTTGACAAACTCATCGCATACCTGATCATTATACCATACAGCCGGTATTATGTCTGCGTATGTATTTGCGTAATCCTGACCATTGGCTTTGACATCATCCTCTGCCTTATTGTCAGCCTCCTCCTGCGTATCGCCAAAATAAACATCGGCCGGGACCCGGTAGTCAACAGAGCCGCCCACGTACCCGGCAGGTGGGTTGTTTCTGGTGAACGTCCGTACTATTTCTTTATTTCCATATATCATCGTAATTCACTTTGTCACAAAGATACGATTAAAATTCAAATCACAAAGGAAGAGCCTTTTTGCTTCTCAAAACCTTATACAGATAATCCCTTAACTGTTCCTCTGTAGTTATATACCCAAATTCAATCATCTTAGCTATATCAATCTCCAGCTCCATCAACTCCTTAGCCTTGGCCTCCTCGCCAACGGAATTTCTTATCATAGTCTCATGAAGACCGTAAACTATTATATTCAAAGATCTAGCTAAATCCTGTATTTTATCTTTAAACCTTGATGAGTCCACGATTTTAGATAAAGCGGAAGACATTCTCCTATAAGCATCACCAGCCTTATCTCTGTAATCTATAAGTTGATCATGTACAAATCTAATAACTTGAACCTCAAACCTAGGATTTATCCACATGGCAAACTTAATAAACAAAAACGGATGCATCCACACTTGTTTCTTAGGTCTTCCTGATTTACCTGGTTCTTTTACAGTAGATCTCTTAACTAATTGATTATCAATTTTTGGGCATTTTTGCCCAAAACTATCAACAGACAATTCCTCTAATAACGCATCAATAAATTCCTTCGTTTTAGATGATGACAAAAATACATCCATCTTCCTTTGTTCATTACCTTCTAAAGAGTTCCATTGTCTCACTAATTCATATGCTTCGAAATAACCATCACTAGTTCTTTGAAAAACGTTAAAATCGCCCATCTTTCTTGTTAAAACATTTACTGTCTTCATTTTTTAATCTAATTTTGAAGTTAATAATTAATTACTTTATGTCCGCTCCCTCGTGAGAGTCGGCGGACATACAAAAATAGCCAATTGGTGTGACAAACACAATCCAATTGGCTATTTTTAATATCCTAAAATCAGGACATTAATTACCCATTACAAATCTTATCCTCCAAAGCATAAAGAACTTTCGCTACGGTCTTATCACCACTTACCTTCACGCAAGACTCTCCGAGGTCCCGGACATCTATAGCCTCCCTGATACGGGTAAGCTCCTCATAGATCTCCTCTATCACGTCGGAGGTCATAACGCACTCATCAGAGTCCTTATACTTTGACCACTCTGGGAGATCACCCTCGTAGGGTACGCAAGTGGACGGGGTTATATGTGAACAACTGTATTTTTTCATGCCAGTAACTTATTAACACGTTCCTTTAACGATCTTATCTCATCCGGGCATAACCCGCAATCATTATCGCATAATGATCTTTGCAGACGAATTATCTTGCCCCAATAAGATACATCAGGCTTATTCCCGATCCTGTATCTATGATACCTCATGTATCCACTCCATTGACAAGACAGCCATTCGTCTACGACCTTACATAGATCTATTCTATCAAGGTTTGATATGCTCTGCGCGCCCATCGAGAATCTCCTTTCTCATTTCCTGTACCTCCTCGTCAGGCGGGCATCCATATGGCAGGTTCTTGATCCACTCACGGATCTTTTTCTGCATATTAAGATAAGATACGCCAACGCCATCACCCTTGGTACGAACTTGCTTATATATACTAACCACGTCACGCTCCATGGTCTGCAACGGATCTTGCATAACCATACATCCAGCGGTGCTTCTAGAAGCATATTCCCTATCACTAATAACGGTGGAAGAAACACGATTCATCATGCTTCTCTCAATTCTTTCCCTCTCGGCCTTTAACGCCTTTTCCTTACAAGTATTACAACCCACGACTAAATATTTTTATATTTAACAATCCACGCAATTAGTAGCCATCTCAAGAAGCTCTCCGACACGATCAATGATCTCATGAGCCGCCTCTATATTATCCAACCTGACGTTAGCTTCCGCTACAGTCATAAGCGTCTCCATCTCCTGTATCTTATTTATAAGATCCTTATCCTTATCCTCGCATAGGATATCAGTCTTAATCCATAGCCGATCAAGACGTCTGCGTATAAGATCCGTCTTAAGATACTTGCGACTGAAGTTGTAAGTAGAAGGGCTACCTATGATCTTGATATCATATATACCATCAGGTAGATCAAGGTACTTGACATTACAATCATCGTAATTAAAGCAATTGAGGCCTAATGTTAGGCTAGTAAAGGTATTGACCTGATTCTTGCCAAGGAACAACGTAACGGGGTCGGACATGCCCGGCGTAGTGATCTCGATGATCGCCTTCCTGTCCTCCAGTAGCCCCCACTCGGACTCATCCAATACCTGCAACACCTTGGGATCACGTGTCTCTAGCACCTGAAACGACAGCCTAATATCATTCATATTAACCTTCTTATCGTACCGGCACAAGCTATCGTCATAACGGGCTTGCATATCAAGATCCGGGACATCGGTATAATATGTCTTAACCTCATGCCCGTTGATAAACACCGATGTTATCTGGCAAACATGAGACCTAGCGACATCGAAAAACACCATCCTTACATTACCCTCATAATCAACGCCAGATGTCGGGTATGTCAATATCTGGGTATTATACTCTCCATCGTTACGTCTAGCCACGACAGTAATAACGATAGGTTTTTCTATATCGTAATCATCCATGATAATCCTTGCGGCAAACTTATCATGAATTATCTTCGGTATGATATTTATCTGATTCATATTTACTACTTTTAAGCAAAGATACAAAATAGGGTCATACCAATACAATAAACCTACTTTAAGATAAGCCCTAAGGCATTCACTATATCATCACGATCACCAATAAAACCTTTATCAATCATCATAGAAAGCAAATCAGTAAGAGTAAAAAAACCATAATCGTCAACATAAGGTCTACTTAACAAAACAAACAATATAGATATTATGCGATTGTCTTCCTTGGCAATATCAAATAGCTTCAACATGTCATCTGACATATAATTTCCTACATTCAAACTTACCATGTCGGACAATGGCAGATAATCAATATTCCCATCACCACTATGAATAAGATTGCTACAATAACTCAATATAGGATCAACGCTATCATCATAATCATCAGAATCGCAATTGACATAATCGACAATTAAACGCATCACCTTATCTTTCAAATAGAGAGAAGAGCATTTAATAGCCAAATCCTTAACATCCCCACCATCATATTCCCCAAGAAGCTCTATCATCATAAATATATCCACCCATATCATAGACAGTCGTTCGTCAACAACATACATGAATGTGCCAGAATCCATCAAATCTTTTACTATATCTTCAGATTCATCTAAAGAATCAAATAATGATGATACTTTAAAAAGTTGCTTCTTATCATCAAACACCGTATAAAAGTCATGTGATTTTATATTAACCATAATATTAGAAATTAAAATTGTTAGACAAATACTGCGATTCAATATAATCGTCAAGGAACGGGGTGCTATTATCAGGAATCCACACATCATCAGACAACGCGGCCATACCAAACTCATCAACTATCTCATCTCCAGACACATAATCATAAGCCTTGACGCCAAAGATCTTAATCCTTTTAACCTTGCCAAAAGCGGACTTGACTTCCTTTATCTTCCTATCCAACTTCCTCACCCCATCGACGAACTCAGAGAAAGTGACACCACGCTCATCTAAATAGCTCTTTATAGCCCTCTCTATGGTCTTGATACTGACATTACCAAAGCCCTTCTTCCTGACCTTGTTCTGAACCTTTTCCTTAAAAGAAATGCTCACCCCGTTGTTCTTGGAGGACACAAAATCCTTAAGGTCACGTTTCCTGATCGAATCCATGGAGTCATAAACAACACGCTTGATATCCTCTGCGCGCTTCCTATTGCACTCATGAGCCTTATAAGTAGGATTGTTCATGTTTCGCTCATCCTCTAGCTTGCGATGCTTAGGAGGGCAATTGTCCCAATAATAATACCTCGCCTTGTTACTATGTACAAAAAGGTCAGGATGCTCTTTCTTCACCTTCCTCACCATAGCATAATAACCGTGGACAACAGCCACGTTAACATAACTGATCAAAAGCCACCTAACTAACTTTATCTGATAAGCGAGATTATCACCACCAAGACGATGATGCTTGATATAGTAATTAACTATTTCATTCACAAAGTAATAGAACCACTTGATGTTGTATTGGATCCCCAGCGTCCTAAACCTTATAGGGTCAAGGCATATGATAAGAATGCCTATCAGTGTCTCCGATATCGGCTTCTCAAGTATCTCTGACTTGGATGATGATTTACGCTTTATCCTAGGGTTATCGCAACAAGGATTAGCATTGTCATTAAACAAATAAGGTAGGATGACCTTGCCGGAATCCCTCCTCAAGGCCCTATTTTCTTCTGACATCCTCTTTTTTTCTGAGGAAGAGACGAATTGATCAAATATAAGCATTATCTTTGCCATAATTAGATTTGGTTTTAGCACAAAGGTACTAAAAACTTTGTCATTTCAAAATGAGTGCTTGTGAAAGTACTCATTTTTTTGTTTATGATCACGGCTTTTTACGGCGATCGCTATGGTCGAAATCCAACTTGGACATTGCGTAGGGAGACTATCGTAGGGATAGTTAAGAAAAGAGATGAATTTATTTATCCACCTTCTTTTATAAACACAGTTGTCTATTTTGTGACATGTGATATAAGAAACTTTCTCCCCCTTAAGAAGGGAGTCTCATTATAAAGATTTTCTTTATTTATCTCATAAGTTGATTGATTAAAAAGAGTTAGCTAACGCTTTGTTATTATCTAAAGTATATAACTTAATTACATTAACATGAAAATATGTAGTAGATTGAAAAATCAAGATCTCAACAATAACTTATATCAATAATTTAGTTTAGTGTATTTTTGACATCTACTTATGTTGTCTATGGATCTTTAATCGACAAACAACTACCTACATCAGACGTTAATGCATTGATATGTTTACTTCTTTCCAACGCTTAAGCGTAATATGCCAAGGGGAAAAGGGAGGTGGGCTACGAGTCGCTCCGCTCCTGGCCGGCCGTGTGGGGATACCTCCTGCCCTGCCTCACGGAGCCGCCACATTTCCTTTTGGTGTCAATAAGTGTAGACCTTGAAAAGACATTTCCTCAAACAGTATACTAGATAAGGGATTCTCTTTAAGGGATATTCTAGTTGAGTAAAAATTTGGTCAAAGAGGTTGTTTGGTCAAAGACAAAATTATATATTCGCGATACGGTCGGTTGGATGAGTTGGTTTAGTCGGTGGTCTGCAAAACCATACACCTCGGTTCGAATCCGGGACTGACCTCGCATTTGCAATCCTTTCTGGGGTGATAACCCACAGGTGTATAAGGCGCCTTGTACACCTGTTATTTTATCAATCCTAATCTTTTCAATAATACGAACAATACAACTAGTATACCTAAGATCGAGATAAAGATAATAGCTGTAGGCCACTTTGACTCATCCTTATCATCCACATCCTTAGATTTGATATCTATCTTATTATCCATATTCTTTATATCATTCCTCGTCTTATCAATACCAAGGGAGTCGGCTGTCACGGTGCTATCACGCCGGCCAATGACGATATGGGTATCTGTCTGCGAGGACACTGGTCGCTCCCCCGTGGCAGGATCAACATCCTTGTCCGTATCGAACTTCCTCTCCGTTATAATAATATCGGCATTAAGGTCAGAGGTCTTTATCTCCACCATCCTCCGGTCTATAACCTCATTTATCATCGTCTCTATCCTGCTGATCAACCGGCTATCAATAGACGTTTCGCTAACCTGCCTCCTGCTTCCGCAAGAGGACAGGGACAGGGACAGCGACAGACCTAAACAAAAAACAGCCTTAAGACTTATCCTTAACCTCATCATCAGCGATCTTCTTTATATCGTCAAACGTCTCGTCAGGTATGTTCTTGGAAAAACTAAACATCTTGAATACGTTTATCCTCTTAAACACGGCCTTGAATACCTTAACCAAATAAGCGTCAGCGAAAGTATCCCCTATGGTATTCAAGAAAAGCATGACATATCCCACAAGGGCTATATACACACCATATTTGGTTACGGTAAGTATCATACTAGCCTCCTCCTCGATCGGGTATAACGTCTTATATATAACACATAATGTCATTACTATAAAACAAGACAAAGCGAACTCCTTAAGAATATCAGTAAACCTGACCTCCCTAAACCATCTCTTGAAACTAAACCTCCTCCTACGGCTTCTACGGAGCTTCCAGCCCCTTACGCTTTGCGCTAACCTAGCCAAAAAATTCGCTATTAATACTATAAGTAATACAGTCAATAAATGATGCACTGGCTGGAAGTAAGCCCAACAAGAAGCACCATACGCAAGCGCTATATTCCATAAAGCCCCCACTCGCTCTATCATGTCTTTGTCTTTCATTTTATACCCCACTCGCAAAGTTAACCACTATACCGTTAAGTACCTAAAACACCACGGCGTGTATACCGTTCCTCGCATCAAGGCTGTCAAAATGCAACCAACCCACCTTCCCTTCAAGCCGGAAAGGATATGGTAACATATCTTGATGATCCAAAATCAAGCCTCTGGCCTGTTCCGCCGTCATTGACTTGACATCGAAATCCCCAGCCTTACCCAACACATGAGCGGATAGATAAACATCTTTCTTATCCTTGACTATCTGGCAGATGTTGCATCTAAGACCACGTTGGGAAAACTGCCCCTGCTTGTCCCAATTATTACAATACATAGGCTGTTTAATTATATCCCTCCGTAATATAAGAAGATTATGGAGAAACGCTGTATCAAGAAACTGCCACGATCTGTCCTTCCACTTATTGTATGTATGAGGACACACCAATTCCACTATATCAAAATACGAACCTAATTCTTTTATAATATCATTCCTATCCATATCATCCATTTTTAAAATAATGTAAAATAATAATACCACGATAACCTGATCCTCCTCGACCGCTCGTAGCCCCACTATTAGAAGCTTTAGAGGCTCCTCCTCCACCACCTCCATAATAAGTGGCATTACCTCCATTTTCGCCATTAATAATAGCGCCCTCAACATCCTTAGCTCCAGCTCCATCACCTCCTCCGTGATTGCCACCTTTACCTCCGGATAAAAAGCCAAAATCCCATCCTCTTGTATAAGCTCCCGATCCACCACCAGCGCCCATAGGATAAGGGTATCGGTCAGGATATTTGTTGTTAAAAACATATGATCCATCTTGCCCTGGATTTCCCGGGGAAGGATCATTGCCATCCCCTTTAACTCCATATCCGCCTATTCCACCTTTGCCGGCAATAGCCTGATATATACCGAATATACTATCACCACCTATATCTCCGACAACCACCCTATATGTAACACCTGGATTTACGGGTATAGTCCCAGTCAGTACACCACCTCCGTTGCCGCCACTCCCGGCATTATATACATCGGAATATCCTCCATTAAGACCTCCGGCGACCAAGGCGAACTCAACCTCATAGACCCCATCAGGAACCTCCCAATATCCATTATCCTGAGGGGACAGTTCCTCGAATACCTCTACTATCTTCACCTTGGGTAGCATCCTTCTTCTCATCATAAAGCAAACAGGATTTTACCCCCCCATTTATATTTTAAAATACTAATATTAAGCATATTATTCCGGTTTTATCGTCCATTTCTGGGCGTAATTATTTTTTAATACATATATTTTCTCCATAGGCGTAGCGGGAGATCCGTTGGACTGGCCTTTCACGAACCCCTCCGGAGCCTGTTCCTGCCCCGTAGGACGTTGGTTCTCGTCAGGATAAATACTGTTGTACATAGATACACTAAGCCCGTAAAACTGATTCCTTTTCCCGTCCTTGGCCACAGATGTCATGGTAATCTGATCCCATCCCACCACAAGGTCGTAGAAGGAGTTTACGAAATCATCTGATCTTTTTTGGCTATGAGTGGAGCAATTCACCCCAAACCATGTAATAGACCTCATCTCATAAATATAATCCGGTAGCTTGTCCATCCTAATACTATTACTATGACTGACTGAAAAACCCGTAAGGTGATCTAACCCCCTATCCGACATATTATCATCATTCCAATTCGTCCTCCTTTCTCCATTCATCCAGTCATCTAAAAAAGTAAAAGTATTAATGCTAGGATTTATCTTATCTACCTCAAAAAAAGGGAGGGTGTTTATATCAAAATAATTCCACATATCAGAAGGACCAGGAGTTATACTCAACAAAGTTAATTTAGGAAGATCATTAAACTCCTTTATATACCTATCCAAATAGCATGAAGATAATCTAAGCTCTTGAAGATTTTTCATATTCTTTATATTCCTTATCCCGCTAGATTCTATATCCCTAAGATCAAGCATGCCATGCATATCTAAATAATATACCTCAGTCTTGCTAGTTATAGCCTCAGGTATTACAGTCATCCTAGTACCTACATTTTCAAAAGATATATAAGTCAACTTTTTAGATCTAGACAATTTATCTACCGGTATACCATCATTAGCGTATATCGTATCATGTACTATTAAAGATTCAAGACCCGGCGTATCCACGATCGGGAAAGCAGTCATCTTACACGTCTTGATTTCAGCATAATAAATATCGCAAGTAAAATCTATTACCACGGCTCGCTGCACATCCCTTCTTCCATCAGCGTAAAGATGATTATCAACAGGGATGTACTGAGAACCATCCTCCTTTCTAAACCACCATGTCGTATTGGGATTTTTACGGTATTGTATAGCCAAAGAACGGAATATGATACGATAATCATCCTCCCCTTGAACCTTGGTCATAGGAAACTGTTCCTTTATTCCATCCCCCCAATCCACATTAGCCATACCGGGCTTTCTGGATCTAAACTCAACAAACGAATTAAAAGGATTATCAACGACAGGATCGGGTACATAATTATAATCATCGGTATAATAATTTCTAAGTGCCCTGTCCCATGTAGTGAACCACACGAACTTATTTGATGAAGCCTCATATTTATATAATGTCTTAGCCATTACCTATCTTGTTAAAATATTCTACAATAACATTCCTGTCCAATCCCATAGAATCACATAAAAACTCCCCTTCTGGTTGACCCCCAAACGATAATACCTTATCCGTATCATGAGCTAAAACATCTCCATTGCCTACAAAGGTACGCCCATCGTCAAATACGATAAGCTTATATGGCTTATACGACCTCGTGTCAATATCAGAAGATCGTATTGACCTTAACACCGAAGCCTCTGGCGCCATACTAAACCTCCATCCATAATTATTCATAAGCACATAAACCATCTCCATAGGAGTCGATGGAGAGCCATTAGACTGACCCTTTATAAAACCAGAAGGTGCCTGTAATACGCCACTAGGCCTTTTATCAGAAGGACTGGAAGCCGAATACATAAGTAAATACAATCCATAAAACTGATTCCTTTCGCCATCAGAAGCAGAGGAGGACATAGTGAGATAATTAAACCCCATTACCTTATCATATAATGTTGATATAAACGTATCACATCGACTTTGGGTTGACAAGCAGAAATGCATATAAAAGCTATTCATAGACCTCATCTCATATATATAATCCGGGAGATTACTTACATCTATATTACTATAACTATGTGAAGCGTCTAAACTCTCAATGTTTTCCAGCCCCTTACCACTCATATACGGATGCCAACTCACGACGGGTCCATACCATCTGTTTATATGACTGAAAATCTTTAAACTAGAATTTATCTTATCCACCTCATCCATAGCCGGGCATGTGTTAGGATCAAACGATGATGTGGCATAACCAGGACTTAAATACAATTCTTTTAAATTATTGAATGATAGCCATTCCTTAGGATATAACCTTACCCTTCCACCAGCTAAATGCAACATCTCCAAATTAGGCCACATGGAAGGGAATTTCCTTATATTGGAAGCTTCGGTATCACTAAAGTCAATAGACTTGGACAAATTCAGACCTTTCAATTTAGTTAGTCTATTCCAATCCTCCGGGATGGACGTCAACGTATCCACACCAAACTCACTTAATGTTATACGCTCTATATTTACCGATCTCATTATCCTATCCTTTGGTATATCTGTTATGGTACGATCCCCAGGAATATTTATAATTATATTGATAAGGCTAGGCATATCAAGTATAGGGAAACCTACCATCATAATCCTATAGGATTCCATCATCGTAACATCATTGGTAAAAGACATGGATATCACACGCTCCTTATCCATGCCATCATCATAAGCATGATTGGGGGCGGGAACATACTCACTCCCATCCTCTTTGTAAAACCACCATGGATGACTGTCTGGATTCTTATGATAACTTATATCCCTTCTCCTGAACATCAACCTATATTGACCATATATAGATCCACTCCTAGCCTTTACAAAAGGGAATTGCTCTTTATTCCCATCTCCCCAATCAACCTCGCACATGCCGGGAGCATTAGAATAAAATCCTATAATCTCATTATAATTATTACCATCCAATATAGGATCAGGCACATCATCAGTAGTATCATTCCTGTTAACGCCCCTAAAAGCGTATTTACCCTTAGTAAAAAAGGTTATAGAGCCTTTATTCGTATCCTTGCATATCAACTTCATACCTCTCCCTCCTCTATTCTCCTGAAATACTCGACAACCGGTGAGCTGTCCAATCCCAGATCGTTACAGATATCCATAGCCTCGTATTTGTCGGCGAAATTATACTTACTCATATTATCATCCAACACGTCTCCGCTGAATACGGATACATGACCGTCCTTTACGCCAAGGACGAACGGGGCGATCCTAGTCTTCCCCGCCCGCCTTGCCCTCGTAAGGGCGGCCTTAGAAGCTGGGGCAGGGGCCAAGACCCATGTCTGCCCGTAGTTGTTGGTAAGCACATACACCTTCTCCATAGGCGTCGTAGGATTACCATTACTAACCCCCTTGACAAACCCATCAGGAGCCTGATAAACGCCAGACGGTCTCTTATTAGTAGGGGCTACGGCAGTATATAAATCTAAGGTAAGTTTATAAAACTGATTCCTGTTACCGTCAGAAGCCGTCTGTGACATCGTTATATAATCCCAGGACATCATCTTATCATAAAACGTGTTAACGAACGTATCAGCCCTCTCCTGCGTATTTATAAATCTACCACCATCACGCAAATTCCATACCCTAAATTCCCTTATCTCATACAAGTAATCCGGAAGATCGTCTACCGGCACCGTACTTGAAGAACAATATGCCCGTTGAATCTTGTTCAACTTCCCTCCTACCAGATCTTGTTTCCATGAGCTACCATTACCCATAAAATCAACGCCTGCCTTATCATCCCCTACCTTATCCACCTCATCAAATACAGGTATATTATTCCTATCGCTTATAATATTTATACCCACAGCCGGAATAGAATTAAAGGCCGGATCATAAGAAGGGATGTTACACCAATTGAAATTAAACTCGGTAAGATTCCTCCATTCAGAGAATCTTCTCCAATTAGAATCAGGATCATCCCCGAAATTAAAAACGCTATTGCATCCGAAATACCTCAGGTCTTTCATATTTAAAAAACCTTCTGGCCAATTACTCCATACACCAGAATGAGAAAAAGCTCCCATCTGTATATTACGAAGATTAACGCTCTTGCTTATCCTGTCATATGGGATATCTCCATTTTTTAAAACGGATCTAACCACAGCAAAATAAGTTATATCAGGAAGATTAGTTATAGGGAACTCATGAAGGACAATACCATCCATATTAAATTCCCCATCAATTACGTTAGAGAACCTCATCGTAACCTCTCTACGCCTGATATCGCTATATTTATGTGGGGGGACTGGTATGTATTGTGAACCATCCTCTTTCTTATACCACCATACGGTATCATCCGGATTCTTTTTGTACTCAATATCTAAAGACCTGAATACAATCCTATAACTACCATCAGATATCTTGACCAAAGGGTATTGATCCTTTGTCCCGTCCCCCCAATCAACGTCCACGAATCCTGGATTTCTTGTCGAGAACCTAAGACTGCGATTAAAAGCATCCGCTGATATTATCGGATCGGGTATATAATCAGCGCCCTTACCATCATAACAAGGGAACCTGTCCTCATTTACTATAAACGTGACATAGGACGCTACCGTGTCGTATCCTGCTAAAAAAGCCATACCATTAATTTATTGAGGTTATATCATAAGACACCCATTCCTTATACCCGTTAACCATCTCATATACCTTGTTGATGGTCTTGCATACGACAGCGAATCCAATATCCACGTTAGGGAACTTCTCGTTAAGCTCATCAATAGTAAGTTCCCGGACAATACTCTCATCCCATTTCCTCATCTCCTTTACCTCCATAAGGATCGGTTTTCCGGTTACGCCTACGCTCATCACCCATTCTCCCTCACGATTGGAATCAGCCAGATCCGGGAAGATCGTAACACCAAAAAGATCGGAGAGGGTGAAGGTCTCGCCGGTACGGGTAAAGGACGCCGCCGCCCCGGGCGTAAGGACCACCTCGTTCACGGCCAACAGGCTCGTAAGTTTCTTGGCTCCTCCTGATACCGTGGCGTTAAACACGACAGTAACATTACCGGTAGCGCTATTAACGAACTTAATCTCATCCTTATCGCTATTTATAGCTTGTAAACGTGATCCAGATACGATATTCACGATCTCATAGTTCTTGTCATAAGTGCTTTGCAACGTGACATTACCATATCTTGTATCAATCAACGTAATCCACTTAGCCTTACCACCTACTATCTCTACAAGTTTATAAAAAACGTTATTACCATCAGCGTCAACCCATCTAGCTATAGCTCCAGGAGCGAAATTAGTCACCTCCCGATCTTGGGTATAACTTACAGTGCTTTCCGTAGGCTTATTAGTCAAAGTAACATAAAGGCATTGCTCTACGTCAGCCTCCATCTTAACTATGCCAGCTCCATCGTAATAATAATCAGGTACATTTTTCTCTCGTATCAACAAGATGGTACCTTCCTTAAGCTTGTCGGCATTGGTAGGATCATCCACAAAAGACTTCATCTGGATATAGGTATCAAAGATGATCGACGTACTCTTATCCTCTATCTTCTGGTTGATATCATCAACAATATTATTAATCTCATCTTTCGTATAATAAGGAGACAAATCCACCTTCGGACCTTCCTGCTCTAAAGCCTGAGTTCCATCCCACCAATAATCAGGAACATCCTGCTCCCTGATCCAGAAGCTGTCCCCCACACGGAGCTTAGCCGTGTTCTCCGGGACCGCCAGCCACTTATTCATGGCATCGACCGTATCAAAGATATACGCCGTGTTCTTGCCCTCGGCTATACGTCTTACGACAGCCAACTCGCTCTCGACATCGCTAAGTCTTTCCTTTATATTATTGATCTCCCGCTCCAGCTTATCATAATTATCCTCCTGATCTATAGCGTCACCGATGGACATATAAACCTCGTTAGTGAGCTTATTATAGGTAACACGAGCCACCTTCTCGTAGGATGTCTTATACGTAGATGAGCCTTTGCTGGTATGACAAACAAAATCATACGTATTTTGATACACCACAGATCCACCGGTATTTATAAAATTATATCCGTCTTGGCTCATAGTACCGCCCTTGTAACCCACAAGTTCAAAAGAACACTTACCTGTACCTATAGAAGCGAACCATGTAGCATAAGCCATGAATTGCGTCTCATCCGGCAATGTGGAATAATGCTGTGCCCTTAGATCCTTTACCGACATCCAAACACACTCCTTACCAGACCCGGTGTTATCACCACCCCATTTAAGCACGCTCCTTACGGACTCATCACCGTTACCGGGACCATTATAACCAACACCAAGATTATCGATAGTCGGGACATTCGAGTTGAGAGCCTCTGTCATGGTATCCAAATCCCTTCCCGAACTCTCATCCCATAAATACCTGAAAGTAACATAATCGACATCCCCGATCTTAATTCCTCCGGTATTACTGGGATATGTCTTTGTAACTAACTCATAATACCATTTGCCATCACGAAAGGTAGCCCTTATCCTCTCTACTTGCTTGGGGGATATAGAGACATATGATCCGCCAACGGAGATATTATCACCATCAACCGCTCTAGAGGTACCGTCCTTTGGATCCTCGGGATCTACGGGGGTGTAGATAGTAGCCTGCTTATCACCTGTATTGATGACAACGATATAATAGCTATCGCCTTCCAGACCTTGCTCATGAGCCATCGTAACAAACCCCTGTTCGCTTTCCGGCCTCCATTCGACGACAACCATATGCTTATCCATAGGTATACCGGAAACGCTGTTAACGTAGTTGGTTGACGACATGAAAATAGCATGATCATCATAAGCCTCATCAACACGTTGATGCTTAGTAGCCAATCCGTCAAGACGTGATATCTCAATGGGGTCAGTTACCTCGATTCCATTATAATCATACCACTTATATCCGATCATCGTATTCTCACGACGATATTTCCTTTTCCTTATGACCTCACCGCCGGCTAGGGCGTCAATCATATAATAATCATTACATACCTTAACCATAGCCTTGATATTAACAGGTTTGACATAAACAAGCCACGATAGTAGCGCCATCGGGGATGGAGGTCAGCGTGGTCCCTACAGGGTAGGTCGGGGAGGATGACTCCATCACCATCAACGACGTCCGCTCTACGACCATATTGTTATCAATCAACCGGCTCCCCTCCACATAGAACCGGCCATCGGCCACCTCATAGCACTCTCGCACCGGAACCATATGTCTTTGGCTCTTATCCGCGTAATCGCAGATCGTCACCTTAGCCCCATCCGGTATAGACGTAAGCTCATCACCTACATTATAATCAGGATGATCAGAGTACACGACATACAATATAGACTTAATATCCTGTAACGCCGGATTGACTGTCCTGAATCCCTTCAAATGTATCTTATGACCACCGATCTCATAACAATCATCCACGCCCATGATATTAAGATCACAACTGATAACCGTCCAGCCGTTAATAACCGTCTGCGTAGGGGTAGTATTGATAGGATGATCGGGGTCGGTAGACTCAACGATCTTATAATCGAAAGTCTTTACATCCAGATTTCCGTTCAACGACTCCTGTCTCCTGATCTTCACCGTACCCTTTCCGGTATCATAACAAGTCTCAGTGGTATCGATAAGTCGATCCATATAATCCGGCTCCTCGCATTCGATACGAGCGAAATTAGATGGCAAAGAGGTATATTGAGTACCAACATGGATATCATTATCTGTAGAACTCAATACATGATGATTATACGACCTAACATGATTTAAAGGGTTGATAACGTAAGTGGATTTAATCCTTACCGATCCTCCCGGTGTCGAGTAACATTCTATCGCATTTCTGGTAATACGATCATCCAACCTTTCTAGACCACACCTTTCACGGATAAAATCCGCAGGAATATTATTTATCCTACTCCCTAGCCTATACCCATTATCAGACGAGTCCACAATCTCCCAGAACTGGTTTCTTTTCCCAAGATCACCGTCATAAGACACCACATGTCTCATACGCACGCTTCCGGCTGATGTCTTGTAACACTCCTCGATATCAATAGGCATCCTATCTTCCATATCCGTGAAATCACAAGACACCAAAGAGAATCCGTCCGGGAGGGTAGCCAGTTCGGCCCCCGGAACGAAGCCGGCGTCATCCGATTCAAGCACCTCGAAGCGGACGTATCTTGCCTTTATCTTGGAGTCATAAGAAACCAACCTACGAAGCTTGACATTGCCATTGCCTCCGTCATAACACTCGACATAAGACCTGATGTCACGCTCCTCCATATCGTCGAAATCACAGACAGTCCTTACCCATGTATCTGGCAAGGAACTGAAGCTGGCGCCCTCAGGTTGTGACGGGTCGGTAGTCTCCAGGACTTTATAGTTCTTATCCCTAACCCCTATATTCCCATCCCATGACGTGAGAACCTCCAGCTTCACCTTACCGGCCGGTGTCTTATAACATTCTACAGTTACCTCAATATCCCGGTCCTCCATATCCGTGAAGTCACAAACGACCTCAACCCAGTCATCGCTTATGCTGGTAATGAACTTACCTACCGGGTTCTCAGGATCGGTACTTTGCTTGACGCGATACCATTCCTTTCTGGTACCCATCTCATAATCAAATATCTTATATCCCTCTATCTGTACTCTCCCGGTACCGGTATCAAAGCATTTAAGAACCGGTATTATCTCCCTTTGAGTCATGTCCGGGAAATCACATACTATACGATTCCATGTGTCGGGGATAGCGTCATACTCCGTACCGATAGGATTACTATCGTCTGTCGTATTCACCACCTCATAATGGGATACCTCGGGATTCAGACGGGGATCAACCGACTCTACGCCCTCGATCTGGACCTTACCCCCTTCTGTGGCATAACATTTACTTACGAATATCAACTCCCGATCAGTCATCTCGGCTATACTACAATCTATAGCCACCCATTCGGCAGGAACCTTATCTAATTCCGTACCGATAGGAGTATCGACATCCGAGGAGTTGACGATAAATATCTTCTCGGCCAGTATCTCTCCCTTATTATTCATATAGGTATGGATACGCGCCTCTACCTGACCACCCGGAGTACGATAACATTGGTTGACGATCGACACACGGGCGTCCTTAATGTTAATGAACTGATAATCCTTTTTAGGGACATCGCTTACAAGTCTCTTTACTCCTTTATCATCGAAGTACACGTAACACCCGTCATTCCTCATCATGACCGGATACGTCTTTCCGTCTATTACAACCCCTGAGAAGTCATCTGGCGGAACGGAGAAACCCATGCTACCGAATATGGAAGCCAGTCTCTTTAGATACTCATTAATGCCTGACATATTATAACATTTTAGTTCTTATGCCTCAAAGTTAATAAAAAAGGGGAAAGAATTGAATCTCTCCCCTTTAGGAAATATATGAACGCAAAAAAGGTTCTTTATTTCGGCTCGGTTACGATAGCCGGACCAAGACCAGCAGCCGCCCCGATCATATTAATCATCTCCTGAACACCCTCATGAGCGCCATAGCGTACACGTAAGATCAGGTTAACCGGATCATCGGCGATAACCTTTCCGAATCCCTGAGCGTATCTATGAGGATTGAGCGTAATCTGGAAGTCAACGTACTGAGCCGTTTGCTCTACACGGCTATATTCGTTCATGAACGTCCGCCCCATGAAATCCTGATGTTTCGGGAATCCATTGAAGTGAGCATATCCCTTCAACTCGTCATCCATCATATTGCCGCCTACGTGAGTGCGCGGGGCTTTGCTGGACAATCTCTCGAAATGAAGCTGATCCCACCAGATAGGAGATCCCTCATCCAAAGAATCGGGATAACCGCCGCTAGCGCCAACGATCTCAACGCTATCCTCGATATATGTCATTTGATCCATCAAGCACTCTGACGGAGATAATAACATTTCCTTGCCACGGAAACGGATACCGCACTTGCAGTTAGTGCCAAGTTCCTGAGCCGACTCCAATTTCTTCCACATACGGTTGCGGTAGGACGCCGGAGCCTTGCTGGTGAAGAATCCCTCGAACACCTTGTCACACTCATCACACAACATATTGGTATATACCTCTGTCTGGAAGCTATGCTGGCAAGCCGCAGGAGTGCCGTAATCAGTGATCTCCAGTTCCGGGAAAGCCTGTTGAATTTCCTCCAAAGCACTGTTTCCGCACTCGTCATCCGGTATAGTGATATAATACTTTTCTGTAGATACCTTGCAAGATCCGCAAGCTGACCATGAAGCGGTACGAACCGTAGGATTCTCGCACATATCGGATGTTTTAGCCACATAGTAGATGATAGCTGTAGGATTGGCCTCCACGAAAGTAGAAATCTCCTCATCCGTCAATTTCTTTGAAGTAGCGGCGATATACAAACCCGATCCCTTGATCTGGCTCATCTTATTAACCGTATCAGCTACCACGTTAGGTAAAGATTCTACCGTAGTAGACATATCAACACCATCATCCTCCAAAGAAATAGAATAAAGATAACCACCCTTAACTTCCGTATAATTAGGAGGACAATCTGTACATCCTTTCATGATAGAGATAAGACGTTGGGTATAGTCAGCAGGTTTAGCCCCTTTCTTCATAACCTTATAACGTGACATGCTACCCTCAATAGTCTCTCGTACGATCTTCAACCCCGGATATTGGGCGCGAACCTCAGCCAAGGCCAGATCATCACCAGTATCGCATACCTCCATGCAATAGAAATTGACATCCTCCGTATCAGGCTCAGTAGCCTCGTTAGTACATCTTGTGACCGGAGTGATATCAATATAATCGGACACCTTACCACCTCCAGCGATAGGCTGGTTCTTCATCCGCTCGATACACTTCAATACGGCGGGTAACAAATCAACCTCCTCGCAAGGATCGCACTCCTCGCATTGATTTGGCGTATTATCACAATCATCCAAAAGAATGGCGTCATTGATCTCTACACGACCCTCCTCATAGCCAAGAAGCTCAAAGGCACGACCAGCGAGAACCAAGCGGATAGCGATACGGTCTCCTTTGGAAACTGAGAATGCCGTGTCATCAGAAACACCATTGTATCCTAAGATAACATCATCGACATAAGCATGATCTTTCTTCGGCCAAGAAGCGTAAATCTCGGTGATCTCATTCAACGAGAACAAAGGCGTGGAAAAATCCTTATCATATATAGAGCGGGAAGCCGCTTGTTCATTACGACCGATACGGATCTCATAACGCTTATCATTACGAGGCTTACCGGTAAAATCAGTAACGGCCTTACAACCGTTCTCGGAAGTATCTTTAGTATCGTAAATACCGATCTGTCCTTCCTTCAAGAAGATGGAATCAACATCCACCATCTTAGCGTGTGGGGATACGAAAAGTACCCGGTCTTGCGGTCTGTGCAACATATTATCAATATTTAGTTTAAAAAAATTATTTACCTAACGCAAACATAATAATAAAGACGATCACGACAATAAAGTACAGCCATGAGTATATAAATATTAATACGGATTACATTTTTTGTAAAGCTACTCTATTAAAACAAATCCATATTCATTTATAATATTATCAACATCATTAGATGACAATGAAAACCACTCTCCTGAAATCCTCTTGTCGGAAAACTTATCATGCAAACATCTCTCTATATCACCTTTTACACAAGCTATGATACTTAACCTTGGATTAGCGCATCTTAAATCCCTCTCTCTCTTCTTTACATTAAACGTCTTACCTATTTTAATATCCTTACTTAAACCATCGACAGCCAAATAGGTGAATATATTACAATCATGATCATCATCTACATCATTTACCAATATATCAATTATATCATCGACAGATTCGAATATACCCATTTTTATAAACTTACATATATCCTTTTGAATACAAACAATCCTTTCCGATTCTTGCTTGGTGTATAAAAACTTATCACATTCACCGGTAACAGTCTTATTTATAGCAAAAATTATTCTCTCAATATCATCGGAGCTAAAAAATGAAGACAGATACCTATACATATCACTATACTCGTTTCCTCCCCTTATATATATAATAGCGTCATTGCTTATATCTGATCTTCCAAACATTTTTATACATTCATTATATATAGATGGATGTAATTCCATGGCGACCATCATCCATATCTCTTTAGCACACATAACCAACCTATTCGATCCTCTACCGGTAGATTTATACACCCCAAGCGATTTTAATGTCTTGACAAGAGAGGTATTGTTTACGTCATTAATAAAACTTGATAAAGATATACCTCTTATATACTTGTCTTTTATAACATAATATATACGCTCAGAACTATTCCTATTGGATAAAATTCCCTCTATCCTCTTATCACTCCATCCTTCTACGATCCTCTTTCTTAAATAAGCCTCTTGCAAGTCAGTCAAAGACATAAATGATGTTTCTTCATCACATCTAATAGGTACACCGAATAAAATTTTACTACTTGAAATCATATCATAATATTTTACACAATTAAATATTATGCAAATATAGGAATAAAAAAGCAAAAACACACATACCATGAAATAAAAAAAAGACCCGCCTATTTCTAGGCAGGTCTTTCTATCAAACTAACGTTGTTTATTTAAAAGAAGCCACATTATCCTTATCCATTCTATATCTATACAATTCATTCTCATTAAGGTTGAATTGTTTAGCGACCATGTCCAGAATCTCCTCCACTAAAGGATCGGGCAGCTCCGGGTCGATGTCCGTGGACTGGATACCGGCGGCGTTGATATACCCCGACAGGTCCACCCTGACAGGACGGCGGTAGTACGTCATCTTAACCTCCTCGGTACGGAAGCCTGACTCGTAGACCACAACCTTCCCGTTCCCTATGGAGTAGAATGTCTCACGGTAGTCGTAAGAAGGACGGTTATTCTCGTCTCCAAGAAGCTCATGGATATTCTCGTTCTTAGCCTCCCACATAACGAAATCAGCGGCCTCACATCCTTTGTACGAGAAAACGCCTTTTATGTTAGAGAACCATAGATAGTCATCAGGTAAGTTAAAGGACGTAGACTCAGGGTCATCCATCCTACCCGCGTTATCCAACGACATCCAATAAACAAGAAGGTTTTGGATGGAGCGTATAGTCTCGTCATCCTTCCTATTTAGATAGTACTTAACCAACCGGTCTTGGGCCTCGTTGAACAACAGCACGAACCTTCCCGGGTCCAGCTTAATCCCGCCATTGACCAGATTCTGCTCGTTCTTCTGTAAAGACCTTAGATACGCTTCTTGGATTGTCATCGTCATCCCTCCTTAACCTTATCACCTTCCTCTACGTCATCCTTCTTCTTAATATCCTTAACCTTCTTGGTCTTGGACTTATCATCGATATTAGACATAGACATGATCTCCTCATACTCATCCAAGACATTAGCCTTTATGTTAATAAAGTCTTTCTTGGTAGCCAAGAACTCAGCGGATGTCCGGACGTCAGGTCCTATGATCTGGCCATTATATTGTAATCCGGATGGAGTCATATTGATACGACCATTTCGTTGAAGGACGTTTACGATACGATAGAACTCAAGAACTTCCTTGAAATCACCTTCCAATGACCGATCCCAGATATCAAGCAGATAATCGACATTGGTCTTCTTCTCGTTCATCCAGTTTGATAGTGATCCGGTATAATAATCATCCTCCGTAAAATCAGGACGGGTCACGATGCCGATGTACAGAAGAAGGTCGATGACAGCTTGACGTTCCTTGCCACCTTTCTTAAGGGCGTTGATGAACTTATAGCTGATATTCATCTTATTGATCTCACGCTGCTGAACGAAATCCTTCATATTGTCTTTCTCAATGAAACAGAACATGGAGTTCATAAAAATAGGATCACCATCCATTTCCTGAGGAGTCAGCATGCCGGAAAATACAGCCAGATATAAATAAAATAGATCTACGGTATTAGCCGTATTATAAACCTTACCCATGAAGATCTTATCCTTAGCGTCATCCCAAAATTCTAAATTGGTTTGAGATAGATCCATCTGCGACATTTCCTCGAAAGGCTTCATGATATTATTTACCCGCTGTTTGACGAGCCTGTCGATCTCATTCTTGTCAAGACCATTATAGCATCTTGATCTTGGATAAAAACCGGTGTTATAGGCCTTGGAGAAATCATCCCAAGGGCAACATACGTGAGTGGCGTTCTCCGGGAACGGAGCTTTAGCTATATTAGCGTCTTGAAAGGCCTGAGGAGCGCTTCCATCGTGTTTGCCTACAACCTCATATAAGGTATCTGACATGATATTGAAACCGTTTACCTCGGCCAATACCTTCCTTGATTTTAAAATTTCTTTCATTTCCTTTTTTGCGTTACTTAAAAAAAGAGGAGAGGACACCCTCCCCTCTAAAAACCAAATTACATATATGAAAAAACTTAGCCGAAGTAGTTCGGTTGAAGCTCGATAATCAAGAACTTACTGTTATCCATAACCCAAGCCGCTGAAGCTGAGTGGCACCAGAATTGCTCTTTCATGCCCGGCAAGGATGATACGATCTCATTACCGTTGGCTTTGTGCGCCCAACGACCGTACTCATAACCCCACCACATGCTTACGCCTTCTGGCTTGATATAGAATACGTTGTTATTCATATTACCTAACTTAGCGTTAGCCGTATTAGGAATAGCGGAATACGCGTTAGTCGATCCAGCGTCAGTGATATTCTCAATAATACAAGAATAAGAGGATCTAGGATACATACCATTCACTAACTCACTACGATCTGTCATGTCAGCGTAATCCAAAGAAGGATCATGCTCGAACTCAACATTACCGATTCCAGGGATGAAAGCTCCCTTAACCTGAACCGGACCTAAGATCATGGCGTCATTAGTACCAGAGATAGGGTTAGAAGGCAACATCCTATCGCTTCCCATACCCCAGCTTAAGTTCTGCAAGGTAGTGAAGAACGATTCCCTGATCAACTTCTCTAAATTGATCATAGCCATAGCTCCTACCTTGAACTTAATCTTACGTTCCGTAATAGGAAGATCCTGACGTCCACGGAAAATATAAGATGCGGCAGCCATAAGCGTGTCCTTAGTAATACCCATCGGACGGCTATAGTAGATAGTGTAACCACGGCGAAGCTGACGGTAGATACCCTCATTCAAATGAATAGGACCATTTTGACCCATGATAACACCACCTTCTTGCCACATCAACTGTCTCGCCTCTAACTTAATCAACTCAGCCATACAAAACACCTCCAACGTAGAGGCTACTTTGGCCGTACGCAAATCAAGTCTACCATTAACAGTCTTACCGATAATAGCCAAATCAGGAATATTACCCTCATATTCGCTCCTCATGGCGTTCATCCGACGAAGAGCGGTCTCCACGAACTCCGACGTACTGTTCTGGGCGGCCTGCATGGACTTCATACCGGAATACATAGTTGCTCCGCCCTCAACACCACGGTGGTTCCATAAACGGAACTCACAAGTCATAAAACCGGCCTTGTCAGCTCCAGATACTTTAGAGAACTGAGTGCTGTACTCACCAAGAGCATGACCGATCTTCCAGTAGCGGATACCCGGACGTAATTTCTCTTTGGGGAAGTATTTAGCCTTACCACCAATAACACGACACCAATAACGTGTCAAGTCACCTTCTGTCTTAGACGGGATCTCACCTGAGATAAGGATATTACAACCGTTAGCAGCATCGTAGGTAATAACATCATAAGCCGTAAACTCAGATGTGTTCAAAACGATATCAAACAAGCTACCATCAATACCAGGTTTCAGGTGGTGACCTGATGTATCCTCTGCCGTAACGACAGCGAATGTTTTTGTAACAGGTAAATCATAACGGAAAGAGGCTCCAATACCGTTAACGGAGATCGTAGCGCCGTTATTGATCATACCCATATACATCGGTACAGGGTAATTAGCGATATTAGAGAACAGATTCAAAAGACCCAGATGATTCTTATCAGGATCCTCATAATACCAGCTCGCCAATGAGCCTAAGTTATGCTCTACGAGCGAAGTCTTATAGTTCTTGGCATCGGTAAAGGCAATAACGTTATCGCCATTCACGGTAGCCGGGAAACTTTTTGTAAGAAACGGATTCATTTTCAATATATTTAAACGTTATACACTCTTTGATCCACTCAGATCAAGGAAGTTAGCTTCTATAGTATCGTTATCGATATTAGTCTTATTCTGCTTTCCTCCCTTATTGCCAGAAAGAAGAGTGATGGTCTTCTTATTAACCTCCATCTTAGCCTTGTTGGTTTTCTGTTTAAGGAACTCGTCCTTATTCATCAAGAACAAGGCCAAATCAGCGGCCATATCCGGATTCTTGATAGCCTCGGAATAGGCTTTATCTATAGCCGTATGACCTTGATTGTCTATCGGCTTTGTAACGAAATCGACAGCCTTACCTATCATCGTGTCAGTCAACTGGAATCCTGAGCTTATAGATGTCTTTAGACCTTTCTTATAGATCTTCATCTGCTCAACTAACTCCTGTCTCCTTTTCTCGGATTTTTTCTTCTCCTCCTCGATAAGGTTATCCATCTCCTTTTTCAGGATATCATGGAACTTATTGGCCTTGGACTCAATAAACTCATCGCCCTTGCCGATCATCATCTCCATATTATCCTTTATCTCGTCTTCCGGCATACCCAACATCTTATAATAATGCTGGATAACCGCAAGCTGATCATTTTTATTACTCATATCAAGGCTATCCAACGGAGCCTGAATACTCTGATATTGGCTTAATAGTTGGCCAACGTTACCACCGGCCTTATCCACCTCTATCATCTTCTTCATGAAATCAGACATCGAGCCGGTATCAACCTTGTCTTTCAACAACTCATCAGCCTTATCCTTGATCAATCCCTCCACTATATCGAGTAAATCATCCTCTTTCGTGATAGTAGAAAGATCAACCGGTTTATCATCTACCATAATATCTAGGTTCTCGATACTGTCTATGATACCTCTGGCAGCCATCTTCTCCAAGAAAGATTTTCCGTTAAATCCTGATACCACGTTATTATCATCAGTACCGCCTTCGCCAATGGAATCAGGGTCTGGGGTGGTAGCATCGCCGCCCTTATCCCCGCCACCGTCAGCCGCTCCGTCGTCGGCAGGTTCTTTCTTGGTACCATCTATAAGATTACCATCCTTATCATATTTACCCTCAATATTATTCTTATCGCCATCACCGTCACCACGGTAAAAAAGTTCCTCGACACTCATGGTCTTAAAACCCTTAGCGAAATCACCCATGTCATTCATACAATTTCCTTTTTTGCTTTTTACAAAAATATTATTAATCCAATTACCAATTAAATCAAACCCATTATAGTATATGACAGAATTTTACGCCAAAATGATTACATATTTTGTAAAAATATTTACAAAACTTGTAATCAATTCTTGTTTATTATTGACGTAAACCTATCTGTATCAGAACGTTTATTCCTAGCATCTATCTCCTTTTCCTTTAATTCCAACTTCTTTTTCTCTATCTCCTCACGAGATCTTCGCTCAGCCTCGGCGTTAGCCTGTCTGGTTTTCATATCCTCTTCCTTGATATCAAGATCTCTTTCCCTTAAAGCCCTATCAGCCATAGCCTCGACATAATCCATGCCTTCAGAGTTGTTCTCGGTCCTAGCCGCTTGACCGGCGGCCATTATGCTCTTACCCCTTAAGTCGAAGTTACCCTTGATATAAGCCAGCTCCTTATCCTTCTCATGCTCGTCATTACGTGCCTGTTGCTCGGCCTCTGCTTGTTGCTGGACAAGTCGCTGTTGATTCTGGTATTCTTCCTGCCTTACACGATCGGCGTAAGATCTAGCGTCCCTTCCGATCTGATTCATCTCAGCCGTTGAGTTGGCGCTCATCATCCTAGTGATATCAAGTAAGTCATTACCTAACGTATTTGTCTGTAATATATATTGTTTCAAATTCTCCAATTCCAGGCGTTTCTTGGAATTAGAGACAGCCATAACATTAAGATGACGTAACGACAAGCTATTATCCGTAAGACTGACGTAAGCCAAGGACAGATCGCTGTTCCTGTACATCACGGTCCAATCGTATCCTTCCTTCTGGCATACTTGAGCCACGGCTAGATGAATATCCAATGTCCGTTTCTTGAAGTCATCGAAATCATTAAAGTAAGTCTGGGTCTGTAACATGGTAGCGTTAACCCCCTGTTTTACGCCCGTAGAACTCTCGTATCTGGTTGACTGACCCATTGCCTGCTCGGATATACCTATCATCCTATAAGCCATCATATAGGCGTAAGAAGCCATTTCCATACGGGATCTTATCTGATCCGTATTAGTAAGATCATATACACCGAACTGATTATATATGCTGCTCATCTGCGGATTCTGGTAAGGATTGTTTGTGTCATTACCACCTACACCCATAAATGAGACGGACTTAACGATCTGCATAAAAGTAGCTAAAGCACCCTTCTTGTCCATCATATCCTTATATTCCGTAGGCAAGAATCCTAAGTCGCCTAAGAAGAACTTACCAATCTCCTTCTCGGCGTTATTGTATAGCTGGTTCATAGCAAGGTTATACATCATCTGGAACGGCTGTATGCGATCAGCGAGACTAGCCCCTATAAATCCAGAAACCGGAATGACATAATCATACAGACTGCTGTCACCATGTATCTGATGAGGTATTGGATCCCCACCGATATATATAGGCTTATCCATTAAATTACCTCCGGTGATCTTAACGCCAAACCTAACCTCAGGGACATACTCCAAGATATAGGTGTTCACCTCAGGATCACTGACGGCTTCTGCCATGACCCTCTTCACTTTCTTTATACCATTCTTCTCCAAGAACTCCGGGAGCAGCTCATCGGTAACAAGCTCCTGATCAACCATCCCGGTCTCTGTCATATAAGTTATTAAGAATACTGGTTTCATGGATACCCAATATCCTTCCATAACCCTAAAAAGGCGAGAGTCTATCTCATATCTCTTGCCATCGGCCATTCCGGAGTTGAAATATCCAAAGGGATGGAAGCGGGGCAAGAAGCGGGGCTGGGTGTGCTCCTCCCCGTCAGGTCCGAAGGTATGGTACTCTCCCATCGGCACACCATAATAGTCCTCAGCGGCGACTATAGACTCATAGTCATGATATCCTTTCCATGGAATAACCTCATTCTCATACATACCGGTAATAGACGGTTTCTTTTTCTTCCAATCATACCTAGCACCGTCATTAGATACCCATCCCTCATAATCATCGTCACCTCCCATAATCCGGCGCTTATCCTTAGCCGTCATCTTATGACCGTATTTTGATATCAACTCAACACCCTCGTAATAATGAAGACGACCTACATAAGATCCATATTGCGGGTATTTTACATCAGGATGGAAAACCTCCATAGGACTCCATACCTCCGGACGGTAGTAATCGAAACCAACGAAATGATTCCGGAACATCTTTCCGCTAAGAAGACGATCCCGGAAATTCTCCCTGTCAAGCTCATCCATATAAAACCTGCTACGATCAGCCTCGATCGTATGATCTCCCCATACAGCCGCCTGCGTCTTCCATCTGGTACTCATGAACCTCTGGATATCATCTGGTGTCATAGACACCTTAGCTTGTTGAATTTGCTCTGCGTAAGCCTGACGTTCCTCCTCGGAATTAAACTCATTGTATGTAGGATCAAGCCCGGCTTCTACAAGACGCTGATTGACGATAATATCCCACTGTTCTTGTATATGGCGATGAAGTAAGTTTGACATCGTATCCTCATACTCACTTATAGCCATATCCCCTACCTCATTAACCGTATACTTATCCTGTAGGTTTGTCAACCATCCCTCAAAAGCGTTTACAATACCACCTATGATATCATAATGCTTCAAGAAAGAGGGTATCCTTATATCACTCCTTAACTTCTGTACGTTCCTTAACTGTGGGATAACATCCGCCATCTCCATAAAAGATAACTTACCATCCGCCATCAGATAATAGTCACGGTACATTTGGTTACGATCATACTGTTTCAATCCTATCGCCTCAAGAGCATCCATACAATCCTCCTTCCATTTCCTGTTCTTTTTCTTCGTGGAAATAGCCTGAGGAGGTAATCCTAATAGCGCCCCTTTTGCCGGAAACGAATGATCTCTATTGAAAATCTCCATGTCAATCTAATTTGTTTTTAGCAAAGATAAGTTATTAAGCAACACTAAACTACCGAAACGCACCTATAGATACCGATCCGAACGCCGAGGCATATATCTCATGATGTTTATAAGCGTCTTCCTTACGGGCGTTATTCATATCCTCGATCTTCGATTTAGGCATGTAATTGTTATCGTCAAAATATCTGGCTAAAGCTAAAGCATGACCAAACGATATAATCCTATCGACGTTCAATCCGGGCTTATACTGTATTATCTCATCCAAAAGAGCTATATCATCGATCAACTCAATGCCCTTGACCGTTATATCAAGACCAGTGCTATCATCATATCCGATAACGAAATCCTGCCAACAGTAATCCACGACACACGAGAATAGCAGGTTCTGGTTACCGGGGGTAGGGTATAGACCTAACTTGCTGTTCTGCCGGGAGCCGGCCTTCACATACTTATTGGCTATCGCCTCACCAGCAAACAGGAAAAAAGACGCTGGCATACCGCTTTTACGGTTAAGATACTGCTCATACATCTGGTCAGCGTTCTCCATAAGACATATAGCACCATATCCCTTCTGAAGCACCTCACAAGTACGACAAAACTGATCTATGGATGATGGGCGGGATACATATGACGCTACTATCCTATAAGCATATGGATCACGTATACCTACACGTCTCTTAAATACATAAAAAGCACCTAATGAAGGAGTATCAGACTTCGCTTGCTTATACGGATCGAGCGAGCTTACGTATATAAAATCATCAAACCTATTAGATTGAGGCATCTCGAATATCTGGACAGGAGCGTCGATAACACCTCCACTAAACGGGAAACCAGCTAGCTGTTTATTAGATTTCGTAGTACCAAGCTTATTGCCCGATTCAAGAAAAACATCACACAGCATGCCACTATATTGACCCGACTCAAGGAGATCATTCTTATGCTTGATAGCGTACTCTACCGGGAATAGGTTCTGGGACGAGCTTAAAAAACAGTCATCGATCGTAAAAGGATAAAACATGGTATGAGAGGTATAGGCTACCCTGTCCTTTGTAGAAAGCTTCTTCCGTTCCTCATTAAGTTTATTGGTACTAGCCTCGAAATCAGTAGCGTCGATCTTGATCTTATTAAGCTTCTTATCATCAGGTTTTCCTAAATAATCACCCAAACCTATAGTTACCTTGACACCGGAGTTAGCCATCTGACCGGGGACAAACATCGCCCATTTCCGTTCTTTCCATGTTTTTCCTTTCATGGCTCTCCGATTTAAAATATCCCAGTCCATGACCAGAAGATTGTATGTATCAGGATCAGAGAACATCTCCTGAGCGTCCTTGGATAATTCCACCTCACCACCGGTACCAGCCAAGATCGGACTGAGACGCCAGCCGTAAGGAGTGTCGTATGACGGCATGGCGGCAGTGTACGGCTTCTTGATAGGTCCCTTACCTACCTCGTCGAAAATAGCCGTGGCGGGGGTCAGACCGGCAGTCTTCTGCGTGGATGTCTTCCTACCCATGTTGATATTGGCTATGGATATTATGGCATGAACATCACGAACCCCGTTGGACATACGCTTGCCTAAGGTGACACCAGAACTCCAATCGGTCTTGGTCCTGTTAATCCTGAAAAAAGGATGCACATGATCAAGACCATACTCACAATACTCGCCGATATTGGATAAATCACTGTCGCTGAATCCTACTACAGAATGACTAAGGCCGATCGTCATAGTAGCGTTCATCTGGAGAAGTGATGACATGATGGTCGTATTATGGGAGACGACAAAATTGGTAGTAAGAAACTGATGAGATTTATTATCTACCTCAATACAAGTAGCCTTATACTTCCCGTAATAATCTATATCGGATATCCTAAGTCTGTTATGGGTCTTGGATATATACATATCATCGCCATCCATGACGCAATAATATCCCATAGACCAGAATATTCTTCTTACGAATGATATAATATACTCACTTTTGTAAACAACCTTAAAACGATCATCGCCGGTGCTTATACCGCAAGCGATCTTCATAAACGATCCTATGAACAACTCTTTCTGTTTTTTGGATGAATAAATGACATCATCCATCTCCTTCTTGCTTAGCTCAAAGATCCTGTCGGTAGCGCCACAAAGGAAGGAGGCGACCAGAGACCCCATGAGCTGGGGTGATATCAGCCAACGCCGCTCAGGAAAATCAACCGCATCCCCCATATCTATAGTCATTTTAGAGAAGTCAGAGTGGATAATACCCATCGTACTCATGACTTTATAATCACCATGATACTTGACCTTCCACTGGTGCTGCCCGCAACACACCACGCTGCGACCGTCCTCAAAGGTCACTTTGTACGTATCAACGAATCCCTGAGGATATACGCCCACTATGGTAGTAAGATTCCCGTCATCACCGTATATGATATCTCCTATGTCGGCGAATCCTATTTTCTTGGAACCATAAGGAGTGTATATAAGCTCCGAGTCCAGAAGAGCCTTGCCAAAACGACGAGTACCAAACATCCCCAACCCTTTCTTCTCCTGACGGGCACGTTGGTACATCTCGGCGAAAAACCATTCATTGTCACGCAAACGACTGATCGCTGGCACACGTTCCCCGTTTGGAAGATCCTGGAATACGGGAAAGAAATTAACATGCCAATAAAGCCATGGCGGGATGAACGTACCGTTGATAGTTATCCCGTTCTTGACCTTATAAGCCTCCTCTGTAAAGAACTGCTTAACATCATCATCCTGATCCTCCCATCCGAACAGATCGTTCCATACAGGGGGATTCTTCATGTTTACATAAAATTCTGGACTCGTGCTTAACCCCATCACTTCATACTTTTTAATACGGACTCTATACCTCCAGACACTTGTCCCTTACGTTCCTTCTTCTGGACATTGCTGACACTCCTGTATACATCCATGATCCCACTCTTCTCCATATACGAGTCATTCCATACGTTGATCTTATCGATCAGCTTGGATATGAAATCGAACGCCCTAGCCATATCCTCAGGCTTCTCCTTATCCCATGGATGCTTGGCGATATACGTCTTGGCGTCATCCACGGCCTTGGATATGACCTCAAGATTATCATTAACCCGATCAACATCCTTACTCGTCGGCTTTCGTCTTCCCTGTGGCATTGGCTTTCATATCCTTAAACTCGTTATACTGTTTCATAAGAAGCTCATAAGATTGAACAACCCCGATCTTACTTACTTCCGTCACGCTCATGTCATGGAACATATCCTCAAGCTCCTTATCAGCATATTTCAGACGTTCCTTGTCATCATAAAACACGAATCCAGACGTTCTGTCTTCTATAATGCTCTTGGCGGTGGACGCATATGTCGTATCTAAATCCAGATCCATACCGAAGCTGGTAGCCAACTGGATTATGAACATCAACCTAGAATTGACTTTTACAGCCTCTATATTCAACATCTGTATCTTATGGGTCATCTCATGAAGAACGACAAAATCCTCCTCTTTTATCAACGAAGATGATTTAAGGGCTATCTTCTTAGTCCTATCCTCAATATCGCTATACAGACGCTTGCTCTCACGCTTTATGGCTATCCAATGCCTTATATGAGTATCCGCCTCTTCTTTAAGATAATCCCTGATCTCTTTTTTGATATCCTTATCCTCTTCCATTATAATCACACGTTATAATCATTATTATTTAATTCAATCTCATCACTGATGCTTTGGTCTATAGACCTCAATAAATCCCTGGTACTAACATCCCGCAAGAAGCGGACATTACCACCATTAGCCCTAGCTATCCTCCTTAAAGCGGAGTAAAGTATATCACCCAACGAATATTCAGGCAACTCACGGCATCCGACTTCCATGACAATAAGGGCATGGATACGATCATCTATCTTACTTCTTACGGGACTTCGCATAGTATTTACTTATAAGCTTCCCCTATAATACGTAGCGGGAAATGTTTGAAATTACGTTCAGGATCATCCTTCGTATAACCCATAAGAGATAGATGTTTCTCAAAATGACCTTCCGTGTATTTTGAGGTATCCAACGTCATCCTAAATATAGTTCTATTCTCATTGTCAGGATGTTTGTTATATGACACGTCTCCCATACATCCACATCCAAGATGATGCTCCTTGACATGGAAACCATCTTTATGGGTAATAAATAACACGATTTCTATCTTATCACCTATTTTTTGATCAAAAATATTTAGATAAAACTCGCTCTCATCATCCGTCAGTCCTATATCAAAGGAATCGTTAGGGCACTCGATATTAAAATCGTTATGATCGGCTGTTATCACCTCCATAGCATTCCATTTAGCTTTCTCTCCTTCCACGAACTTCAACGGGCATACCTCGGTCTTCATCCAAGCCTTCTCCTTGATAAAACAACCACACAACGAACATGCCTGTCTTCCCATCAATCTTTGAAGCAATACCTTAGCTGGTAACTTAAAGAAAGCTATATTAGAAGAGTTCTTAGGACATTTCTTGCATAATTCAAGACGATTCTTATACCATTCGGGATAATCTTTCTTATCCTTAGGAATCCTACCCAATAAGCTGTCTTCCCAAGCTTGGGCTATCACTTGGGCTTTACCGATTGTTTGCATATTATTTCTTAAATTGTTTTTGTTGAAAATCCTGTAATTGTTCCCATGTCATTCCATACCGACATTGATACATGGCCTCATGGTTATCACGTATAAGAGGATCTCCGTTCTTTAACCCCTCCATATCCTCTATCGCCTTAATCTTCTTATCCAGACAATCAAGCTCAATAGGCATCCTTTCATCCGGATAACGATTACCTTCCTTGACAAATATCCGGCGTATCTTATCACGTCTTACCCGCATCTCGCGAAGATTGCATATAACGTATCCGATAAACGGGATTCTGATAGATATATTGTCAGTATACCTAGCTAGGTGATGGACGTAAGATACGGATGCTTTCATGCACCACTCTACCTGTTGTTTGGTAAACTTCCCATCAGATCTTCTTACCACCTCATCCACGATATCCCTATCGAATGAAATAAGATTCCTACCCATCAATATCCAATTTGTTTCTCTTGAACACAAACCCCATTACACGGGTATCATCACCCTCCCCGTCAAGAATAAAATAGTTACGTAAGCTTCTCATCTCAATAGACAGCTCACGGGTACGGAAGTTCCCGTTCTTCTTGTCCACCAGAAAACCCCCACGTTTAAGCTCGTTGTTCAGGACAGCGACGTAAGATTCCTTCTGTCCATGACAATCCATGTACTTAGCCCTGGTATCATCCGAGTATCCGTAGTTGATGTAGAAAGAAAGTAAGTTTATCGTCCTTTCGGTAATCAAGCTTCTACCCTTAGAGTCCAGATAGCCATTATATATCCTTAAGAACTGCTGGATCATATCCAACCTAGTATCGTAAGGCAACGCAAATACGAAAGCTTTTCTCTGCTCGGCCATACAAAATTAGTTTTCGACAAAAATACTTTAAAAAAATATTATTGTCAACAAAATATGATATAATCAGTATAATATATGCTGACTAACATATGTTTACGAGTATCCAAAGGCAAAAAGCTAGTGGGTAGGACGAACGAAGCCATGTATGTATACGGCAGGCTACGATGGCGAGGACAGTGAAGTTCACGTACGATACGAGCGTGGACGGCGGGGGACAGCCTTATCCTGCCTCACGGGATGCGACCGCTCCCTTTTTCTTTTTGGCTTCTTATCGTCCCATGACATAGCCCAAGGCATCCAAAGGGAAAAAGGTTGGTGGGGGACGTGCAGGGACAGCTAAGGTAAGGCTACCGCCGTCATACCGGACAATGCCGCCAGAGGTTCGCTATTGACATGGACGGCAGTAGAGTTGTGTTATCCTGCCGGAGCGTGAGCGACCGCATATGACCTTACTTTTTCCCTTTGGATTACTCCCTTCCCAAGCTATGGGATATAAAGCCAAGGGGAAATGGGAGGCCTTGGGGCATGGAGCCTGCCGTAGAAGATACGGACGGCCGGAGCGTGAGCGACCGCACAAGACCTCGCTTTTTCTTCTTTGGCTTCTGCTCCACCCGATCCCCCTGCCGGGGTCCCGGCTTCCGGTATAGGATACGGCTTCTACCAGGTTTAGCCTGCGGTATCCTGCCTGACGGCACCATACCTTGGCGGTAAGAAGCAATGTTTTATTAAATAGAGACTTTAAGTGGAGTACACAGGAACTCGACGTCAGGAGAGGTTCTGTGTACGGATAGAGATATTAGAAAGTAGTATATATTTATAGAGTTAATTATATTTAATAAATATACCTATTAACGCGCGCGTAACAAGTGTTGTGTCAAAAATGATCTTCCACAAACACAGGGATTTACCCCCCCCATTTTATTACGACAATTTCGTATAAACAACAAATGGGTGACCTTCACAGGCTACCCATCCATCCGAATAACTTGTTTCGTATTGATGAAACTTGTATATTCGCAGCAAATAAAATCTCATATGGGAACAAAGATAGGAATTTTACATATAATGAAATCAAACTTCGATAAGATTCTTACCGAAAGATATACTCCACGTAATATTCATGCCAAAAAAGATGAGCTAGGATGCGTAAAACTTCCAGCTGGATCACTTATATGCCCAGTCGATTTCAAGCCTGTTACCAATAAGGAAGGCAAAAAAGTGACAGCTATAAAATATTCATTGAAACATGAGGAGTATCATGGATCAGGTATTCAGATCAGTGATGAATGTAAGATGGCAATGATATATCTTATTATCATAAACGTATTCAAACATGTGTTTCTAAGAAATAGGATGCATGGCGGGAATAGAGATCAGATAGAGATCAATACCAATGATTTTATTGATATCCTATCAGATGGATGCGCTTATTTCTGCTACCGACATGTATTAAGGGATTCTCATGAGGATATGAACTACCAGCTTATAAGCTTAAAGGCTTGGGCTGAAGGAGAGATTATGATAGCTTTATCGGATATCATAAAATACAAGCATAAGGCTAGTAAGACCCCAAGAATAAAGGATATGTTTGTAAAGAAAGGAGAATCTGTATATACCTGCCTTGATAAAAATCTTGATTCGAATACCAGAAGATGGATGGCTAACAAAAGTCGTAAATTAAATAGAGTCAAGATGTTATCAAAAATAATATTCTCAGCTAGAAACAGAAATATAAATAAGATATATAAGGTAACTAAAAAAAGAACTGTCAAATTCAATGTGTCATATCTTATGGATAGATTGAATATAAAGTTATCAAAAGAAGGTATGATGCTAATATCCCAAAGAACGGTATATCGGATGATAAAAGAAGTTCTTAGTATGTGCTGTAAGACTATATCCGATTTATATGATGAGGTAAAGAAAAACAATGGAATAGTCAATACCAAAGACAGGAAAAACGTAACTATCGGACACCTAAGACTATCATACAGAGGAACGATAATGCATATAATTATCGCCGAATATTTTATAAAAGACGTTTTCTTAGGGGTAAAAGGGGTTGAGATGAGTAAGGCTGGATGATTTGAGTATCAGACACAAAATTTAATATTTATATATTATTTACATTTATTTCAATTAGTTAATTATAACTATTCGTATCTTTGTACCATAAACTTAAAAAGATATGGTAAAAGAGGATTTTAGAAATGAAAACGACCTCCTTCGTCATATTATGACGGTGGATAAAAACGTGGAGCAGGGTCGTGCCTTGAAGAAGATTTTCACCACTAGGGAGAATCTGTTCATTACCGGTAGAGCTGGTAGTGGTAAAAGTACGTTCATGAGACGTATCGTAAAGTTCTTGGGTAAGTGCGTTATCGTAGCACCGACTGGAGTAGCGGCGTTGAATGCCAGTGGACAGACCATTCATTCGTTCTTCTCTATAAAGAACGATCCTTATATCCCTTCTATCGAGAGAGGTATGTTGTCGAATAAGGTGGATGTAAGTCCGTTTATGAAGAAGAAGATCAAGAATCTTGATACTATTGTCATTGACGAGATCAGTATGGTAAGACCTGATTTGCTTGATGAGGTGGCTGACATACTTAGACAATGTAGGCGTAGCAAGGAGCCTTTCGGTGGAGTTAGGTTGATTATGTTTGGAGATCTATCACAACTACCTCCTGTGGTGACGGCGGATGATTTTATCGACAAATATTATGAGAGCCGGTTCTTTTTCTCATCAAAGGCATTAAGAGCGTCAGGATTCTCGGTTATTACCTTCGAGAACGTATTCCGTCAAAAAGATCCTCAGCTTCTTTCCGTACTTGAGGATATAAGATGTGGGGTTATTACCGACGAGTCAAGACAGATATTGGATAGTAGGGTCAAGTATCCAGATAATATGGATAATACTATAATTATATGCTCAACTAACAAAGAAGCTTATGAGATAAATAAGACTAATCTTGATAAGATCAATAATAAGGTATTTAAGTTCGATGCTACTGTATTCGGGGAGAAGCCTGTAGCGCCCTGCGAGGATGAGCTTATAGTAAAGGTAGGAGCTAAGGTCATAATAACCAGAAACGGCAATGGATATGTCAATGGCTCGATGGGTATCATAACCAGCATAGATACTGTTGATGAGACGATATACGTTCATCTAGATAACGATACTGAGGTGGAGATAACCAAAGAGAAGTGGGAGAAGATGAAATACAAGCAGGTAGATGATTCTCTTGAAGGCATTTCTTGCGGCTATATAATACAATATCCATTGAGGTTAGGATACGCCATAACCGTTCATAAATCTCAGGGAATGACTTTAGATAATATATTTGTAGACATCAGCAGAGCCTTCGAGATAGGGCAGATATATACCGCTCTTTCAAGATGTAGGTCTATAGACGGGCTTTATCTAAAATCAGTGCCTAAGGAAGATATGGTACTGCTAAGCGATAAGATATCTGACTTTATAGAGAAGGTGGATGAGAATGAGGGTGTTTTGAATCCGGAAAAGATATCTGATATCGGGAAGGATATGATTAAGAAACAACAAGATTTATTTAACTTCGAGGAATACGGATTATAATGGCTAAGAAAGAACTTTTTTCAGACGTAGATGAATTAGTATCATCTTTAAATAAAGAGCTTGGAGAAGGCTCGATAATGAACTTCGGTGATGATAAGCCTATAATATCCATACCAAGGGAAAGCACCGGATCGCTGGTGGTGGATAAGGCTCTCGGCGGCGGATGGGCGGTAGGCCGGATTCATGAGCTGGTCGGGATGGAATCCTGTGGCAAGACTATGATGTGTACGTTAAGTATGATCGAGTTCCAGAAAAAACATCCAGATAAGCTAGTAGCTATAATAGACGTGGAGAACGCTTTCGATATTGAGTACGCTAGGAAAATGGGGTTGGATATAAACCGGTTTTTGATCTCCCAACCAAGCTACGGGGAGCTGGCTATTGACATCACAGCCAAGTTAGTCGAATCCGGGAAGGTCGGATTTATTGTCGTAGATTCTGTAGCCAATCTGGTACCGAAGAAGGAGATAGAGGGCGATATGGAAGACAGCAACATGGGACTACAAGCTAGGTTGATGTCAAAGGCCATGAGAGTCCTTACCGGTATCGTTAACAAAAGCGATTGCGTTCTGGTATTCATCAATCAGTACCGGGAAAAGATCGGTGTTATATACGGCGATCCTAAGGTAACGACCGGAGGTAACGCCCTTAAGTTCTATGCCTCTATCCGTATGGAGATGGCGAGAAAGAAGGTTATATTAGGAGAGGACGGATCTTCAGTAGGTCATGAGGTCAGGATAAAGGTGCTTAAGAATAAGACCGCAGTACCGTTCCAGATAGCCGAGACAGCCTTATATTATGGAGTTGGGTTTGACAAGGAACTTGAACTTTTGAAGTTATGCGAGGAAACCGGTATCTTTACCCGTAAAGGATCATGGTACTGGTACGGGGATGTCCGGGTAGGAAATGGGGTGGACAATACGTTAAGTATCATGAGAGATAATCAAGAATTGTGTCAAGAGTTAAGAACTAAATTGAATTTGTAATCATGGCAATAGGAGTAAAATTTGTAGACGTAATACCATCCAGCGTAGAGAACGCTGTCGAGGTTAAGAAGGGGGATGTAAAGAACTATCTGTTCGTAGGTATTCCCATGAGTGAATTTATCGGGAAGAGATATGAGTATGAGGGATTCATATACATGTGCCTACAGGGTGTCACCGGTGGTACGGAACTTGGCGGCGATATAGCCATAGCCGTATTAAGACCGGTTCGACCAGCGACAGGACAGGCTTCTTATCATTTGGTATCGTATACGCCTCTCACATATACGAGATCTGATGTAGCGATATTACTTAGAAATGGCGATTTTAAGGTTGTTAAACGAGACGATTGTAATCTTATCTGATCATGGGTACGTATATCTCTATAAAATCAACAGTAAACGCATTCAGGTACGGTATTGATCCTATACCTGAATGGTTCGATAAGATATCTAACAAGACTGATGAGGTTGATGTTATGGTTGAAGGGAATAAGGTAAAGGCATTGGATATAAGGCTAGAAAATGGCATTCTACGGGCTTTTTACGGTTATTATATAGGTATGTATCCGGATAACTCAATACAGGTGTTTAGACCTGAGGATTTTCATTCATTATATACCTTAAAAATATGAATATAGCGATAGGAATAGATCCGGGTATAGATACCGGAGGATTGTCCATGATCCCAGAAAATGGCGAGGTTAAGGTAATTATGACACCAAGGATATCGGCTAAGGGAGATATAGATCTTAGGGCTATATCAAGTTTCTTCCTCGATGCCGCTGACAAGATCCAAGAAGAGGGAGGCGGGACGCTGGCGATCGCCGTCGAGGACGTCCACAGCATCCACAACAGCTCGGCCTCCAGCAACTTCACCTTTGGCGGGAGACGCCGGGAACCGAACGCTCTATTCGCTATGATGGTGGAGATGATGGAGCGATACGGATCTCACCCGGATGTTAGGTTCATGTTCGAGGAGGTGCAACCAAAGACCTGGCAGAAGGAGCTTCATACGACAGCCGATCGGGTGTATACGGCGGCTAAGCTGGATACGAAAGCTACCTCCATCCGATGCGCCATACGCCTTTTCCCTTTGGTGTCTTTCGTAAAACCATGGTCAGGTAAAGGAGTTCAACCTACCAAGATACAAGATGGGATGTGTGACGCTACGCTTATAGCCGAATATATTAGACGTAAGATTAAGTTATTTTAATACTATTAAACGTTTATTGTATTTGAGTTAATATAATTATGATTACATTTGCGATGTAATAAAAAGTAGTTCATTATGCTTATAAGATGCTTGTCGAAATCATTAAATGAGAAGTTGAGTAAATTGGAGCTGGTTGTTAAAAATGTCGGATCTAATTCACTTTATAAGAATATTAAGATAGATATTGTCAATAATCTGGCTTATATCACTTCCGTAAACGCCAAGGTATGTGTTATAGAGCGATTGGAGGTTGAGGCTGACTCTAACTTCTCCTTCTTGGTCGAGGCAAGCTCTTTTATCAGATTTATAAAAAAGCAGAAGAATGGTGAGATTAAGATCTCGCTTTCCGATAAGAAGGATAGTATTACCATATACTACGCCTCTGGTGAGTATAGTTGTCCGGCGTTTGACGTAAATACCTTCCCTATGGTATATAATATTCCTGAAGGAGGTATTAATGTTAAGATGAATGATTATGTATCGATACTTAACAAGGCCAGTAACTATACGGAGATCAACGAGCTTTATCCTTGCATCGAGAATGTGGTTATTGATATTGACGAGATTAATATTAATATAGTAAGTACTGACAGGAATACTATTTACAGGTATTTTGTTCCTAATCAGGATAAGGTAGAGAAGGTATTCATCCCGGTATCAAACGCCTCCTCTATATTACTTGATAAACATATAGATAAGTCATTAGATACGTTGTCTATCAAAGTAGATGATACTAGGACTTACTTCTCTACCCCTGATATGGATATGTATGAGATCCACTTTGACGGTAATTATCCTAACTGGAGGTTCGTGGACGAGCATTTTGTCAAAACAAGTACCTATGTCTTTGATAAGGATCTACTCGTCCAAGCCTTCCAGAATAATATCAAGATAAATGAATTTGATCATTGTAAATTGATATTTACGGAAAAAGGATGCGGTATTATGTCGGAGAACCCTATGTCTGGAAGATCTTGTAAGGAAAGGCTTACGGCTTTATCGCATAACGGTAATGATATTATATGCGATGTGCTATGTGGTAGGTATCTTGGTATAGTTAAAAGCATATCATGTAATAGGGTCGTTATCGAACATGATCATAAATCTCATTTCAATAAGATTTATGGGGAGGATAATAAGAACGAGTATTTCTTGTCATCATCAATTATTGTTTAACGTTTAAATATATATAATATGGGAGTTCGTGAAAATCAGTTATCATCTAATACACAATACTTTAATATAAGTGGAGGTGGTGTATTATATCAATCGTCAAGAGATCCTAAGGAAGGTTTCGAGGAACATATAAATGAGAAGACAGGAGCCGTATCATACTGGAGGGTTTTCTGGAACGGTATAGAAGGGTATCTTTCCGATATTTTTGTATTAGAGCAGGAGATGAATGGCGCTAAGACAAATTTCTTATTTATAAAGATAAGCGATGAGGAAGGTAATTATGTTATAAAAGTTCCGTTGATGACCTCAAGAGGCGGTATTAACAGCTATGTTAAGTCTCTTGTAAGATACTTGCCTAATATCGACCTAAAACGGAAGATTGTTATCAATCCTGCGCATACTAAAAAAGGAGAGCAATACGCTCCTGGTAATTTCTTTATCTCATACGCTAGGGAGACTCCAGACGGAAAAGATGAGCTTATCCAGCAATATTATAAGAATGGACAGAATGGATGGCCTGACAGGGTTGAGAGTACTGATATAATGGGGAATAAGAAGTTTGATTATACGGCTCAAGACGCTTTCGCCTATCAGGTACTTAATAAATATATCCAAAGTATTAAGACAGATGGTGTGAAACCTACTCAGTCGGCAAGCCAAAACAACGCTGGTGAGGCTATAACGCAAACGCCCCCACCGTCATACGCTACGCAGGCTCCGCAGCAGACGCCTCCTCCATCATACCAGCAGGCTCCGCCTCAGACAGCCCAAGCACTTTCTTTTGGAAGTCAACAGCAACCTCCTCAATATCCTCCTTTTGGAGATGACAATGATCTTCCTTTCTGATTTATATGGATAAGGTTTGTTTCAAATGTGGTAAAATAAAATCCATAGATGAGTTTTATAAGCATCCTAAAATGAAAGATGGACATTTTAATAAGTGTAAGGAGTGCGCTAAAAAAGATGTTCATGATAAATATAATGATAATATCAAAAATCCCGATTTTGTAGATAAAGAAAGGGAAAGAGGAAGAGAAAAGTATAAGAGGCTTGGATATGCAAGTAAGCATAGTAAAAATTATAAAACAAAATCTTGTGTATATAAAGGTTTAAGTAGGTCATTAAGATCAAGAGGATTTGATTTAAAATACAAAGAAGCTCATCATTGGGATTATGATTGTTTAAAAAGCGGGTTTATTTTATCAAGAAGAGCACATAAACTTATTCATAAATATCTAAAATTGGATAATGAAAATAGATTTTTCTTTTATGGTGAGAATCTTCTTGATACTAAAGAGAAACATAGAATATTTATGGATAAGATATTTGAGATAAATAATGTTGATTATAAATATGTAGAATTTGATTTATGATAGAAAGTAATTTTAATATATCTACTAAAGTGAACCGTGTCTCGATGCCTACCCAAAATAAGGTAGATACGGTTATGAAGAACTTAGGGCATCGACCTTGTGTAGCGTATTCCGAGGAAAAGGATATGTATTATAAGGATGGAGAATGGGTAGCGTCAGATCTTGACGCTACTATCTTACCTCTTAGGGAGATGTTCGAGAAGACATCTGATTTGAAGTTAGGATTGAAGATCGTGTATTTAATAATCAAATTATAATATGGCCACAATTGAAGATATCAAAAAACTTCTGGAGAGTAAGTCGTTTACATCAGCCAGAGACCTTGATGAGCTTGAGGAGAAGCCGGATGATAAACAAAACGAGGTTAGATTGAATTGCGAACCTATGGTAGGGATGGTGGAGAAAGAGGGAAAGATCTTCCTTAACTCCGTAAGATTCTCGAAAGCATGGAACTCGTTGGGTAAGGATATTCCTATCAAGCAGGGTAATGCCTTCCCATTAGGGCAGGGTGATGTCCTTGATATAGACACAGGGGTGTGGGCATCGTTCCCGGATAATACCATAGGGGTGTTGATGATGCTGCCGTCGTTTACCGGCGATACGGGACTTACTTTGGTGGGATCACCGTTCGTCTCGTCTAATAACGGGAATATCATGATCAGGGTCACTAATGTCCGTAAGGATATGGCTATAGTCGAGAAAGACAAACATATAGCTGAGTTAATTATAGTCGGCAAGATAAAAGCCGATATTCGTAGAACTTATAAAAGTAATGAGGATGTTCGGATTGAAGATAGTAAAGAGTAGTTATATAAATACTCTAAAACAGGATCTTGATGAAGCTATTAGTTATTCAAGTAGATTAAAAAGAAATTATGAGGATGCTCGTAGTAAGATAACGGAATTGGAGGAAAAAGAAAGATATCTTAATACGCTTGTGGATTCTCTTGATAAGGATATAGAATCCAAGGATTCTCATATCGTTAAGATGGGGAATGAGCTTAGTAAATCAAGAGATCTATATAATGAGTCGGTAAAAGAGAAAGAGGCTCTTAAACGGGCTTATATGGATATTGAGAAGAAACATAAGCTATCATCTAAATTACTCGATGAGGCTAGAAGAAGATATAAGGAACTTGAGGATCAGAATAAGGATATGTCCGATCGTATCAAATATCTTGAGGCAGAGCTTTTAGATAGCGATGTGCCTGATGAGGTTGTTGTTGATGAGGATAAGATGGATCCTAATTCAGGTCATATTGATATACCTGAAAATAATATCTCTGAGGTTACTAGTGTCGATGCTGGCAATGACGTAAATGTCGAGAATAAAACTGAAGAGAAGAAGAAATCTAAGAAACGTAAAAAGACTAAGAAAAATGAATAAGGTCTTGTTTTTCTTGTTAACGTTATTTACCTTAGCGGCTGTCGGATGCAGTACGTCAAGAACCTACTATACGGAGTACGATACTACTGATATATCTTATGTAGTGGATTCCATAGTGTCTTCCGGGACCGTGATGGGCCAATGGAAGGAGTGGCGGTTTACGCTGGACGACGGCCGGGTCGATAACTTTGGTTTCACTGCCCTGTACGACGCTAAGGGAAAGGCTAGAGGGTCTATACAGGTAAGGCAAAGATCCGATACGTTTAATATCAAGATAATTGATTACCATAAAAAAGATAAGTAATGGAATACGGACTAGGTTACATACCATCACCAGTGGATGACAGGGACGCTATCATGAACATGCAGCACGAAGCTGTACCTGATGAGTATAAAATCAATAATGTCGATAGCGTAGTGGATCAAGGTTCTTCCCCTATTTGCGCGGCAATAAGCTTGGCTGAGATACTTAATTGGAGAAAGAGTATAAGGGCTATTAAAAGACCGGCTAAGATCTCTCCTTACGATATATATGATCTGAGAGAGGATAAGGATCAAGACGGGATGGTTCTTCGTGACGCTATCAAGTCTATCAAGAACGTAGGCGTAGATGGGGAGAAAATAAACAGTTACGCTAGGATCATAGATCCGGTATCGGCTAAGGTAGCGTTGATGCTGAATGGGCCTCTGGTTATAGGTCTGTATTGCTATAATTATGGTAATCGATTCTGGCAAGGCCAAGGACAGAACTTGGGAGGTCATGCCGTTATCCTCACCGGCTGGGACAAGGCCGGCTTCGTCCTACAGAACAGTTGGGGGACGGGATGGGGTAGGTCTGGCGTGGAGACGTTCCCGTTCGATGATTGGTGCTATATGCTAGAATGTTGGACAATAGTTTCATAACTTTACTATATAAACTTCGAGAAATTCCGTCCCACATCCTCTTGTGAAAGACGATGTGGTATATTTAGGACCCGTAGCTCAATCGGTAAGAGCAATTGGCTCATAACCAGCAGGTTGTCGGTTCAAGTCCGGTCGGGTCCACAGTTGGATTAATATAATTTGTCATTAGATTTAGAGTTTAGATTTTGTTTGATACCCTTGTCCGTGAGGATCAGGGTATACGCCCCAATAGCTCAAGAGGAAAGTAGCACATCTCCCCTAAAGATGGGATCCACGTTCGAGTCGTGGTTGGGGTACATGGTGTTTTCTTAAACATATTCCTGTAGGTCGGTAATTAATAACCTCAAATAATATATAAGGTGTTGAAATTCATTTAATATTTTATATATATCTATATAGGATCAGGTTATTAGCTTAAGTCTTGAAATAAAGACTACGTTATTGGAGAATATATAGTTACCTACGGATGTTTATCCAAGTCCGTAGCTCTAAGGTAGGTGATTAAACAGGGATTGTATTTGGGTTCCAGTGTTGCCTATATAAAACCTTCAATAACATTGGCGATGGGTACTAACAGGGTTTTGCCCTGACTTATGTTGAATAAACATTGAATTAGTTTGTAAAATGGTGTATGTACAGGACATAGATGGAAAACCGATGATGCCTACGACAAGGCATGGAAAGGTTAGGCGATTGCTAAAAGACAACAAAGCGGTCGTTGTAAACACATGTCCTTTTACCATCAAATTAACGTACAAGACATCCGATTACAAACAAGAGATTGTGTTAGGCGTCGACTCGGGAACCAAGCATGTTGGTTTGTCAGCTACGACGAAAAGCAAGGAGCTTTACGCAAGTGAGGTTATTCTAAGGAGTGATGTTGTTGATCTTCTATCAACAAGAAGGGGATTAAGGAGGACTAGAAGAAGCAGGCTTAGGTATAGAAAGCAAAGATTCAATAATAGGGTAAAATCCAAGAAGGATGGATGGATTGCTCCATCTGTCCGCCATAAGATTGATTCTCATATTAGAATTATCAGTTTTGTATATTCTATACTACCTGTCTCAAAATTGATTGTTGAGGTAGCCCAATTTGATACTCAAAAGATCAAGAATCCAGAGATATCAGGTAAAGAGTATCAGGAAGGTGAGCAATTAGGATTTTGGAATGTTAGGGAGTATGTCTTAGCAAGAGACGGGCATAAATGCCAGCATTGTAAGGGTAAGTCAAAAGATCCTATCCTTAATATCCATCATATTGAGTCAAGGAAGATAGGAGGAGATTCACCATCCAATTTAATTACTCTTTGTGAGACTTGTCATAAGGAATTTCATAAAGGAAATATCAAATTGAAAGTAAGCAGAGGCAAGTCACTTCGTGACGCAGCCGTCATGGGAATCATGAAATGGAAGTTGTACGAGGAGTTAAAATCCAGATACGATAACGTTTCGATGACGTTCGGATACATAACAAAATATAATCGTATAAACCATGGAATTGAAAAATCCCATGTATCCGACGCTTTTGTGATTTCAAGGAATTTTAATTCATGTAGGCTTGGATATTATTACAAACGTAAATTAGTTCGTCGCCATAACCGTCAGATTCATAAGATGAAAATATTGAAAGGAGGAATTAGAAAGCGAAACCAGGCTCCTTTTAAAGTTTTTGGATTTAGGTTATTTGATAAAGTGATGTTTCAAGGAGAAGAGCATTTTATTTACGCAAGAAGGCTTTCTGGGCAATTTAATATTCGGGATATTAATGGAGAGAATAAGAAAGATGTATCTTGCAAGAAATTAAAATATGTCAGCCATGGCTTGGTATCTGTTAAAACGAATTTATTTTTATCACAATGAATATTGTATTTAATAAATCGCTCATATATAAATGAGCGATAATAAATGTATAAAATATATTTATACAAAATTTAATAATTTAATCATATGGATATAAATCAAATAAAAAAGTATCTACCAGCAGGATGGGATGTGGTTGATCTAATAGATCACGGTATAATCGATCTTGATATTATGAACGGAAAGATGATGGGGGAATATGTGGCTATGTTGATGATAAGGTCTTGTGAGAAGGCTACTAAGTCATATACCTTAACCAGTTTCTCGTTCCATGATAAAGATATGGATAAGTTGAGGATGTTGATAGGTAATGCTATAATGGCGGTAGGATATAGGAATAATCCTCTGACAGGAGATGGGAACACGGCGATCAAATAAAGGTGCTGAATATACTGAGAGAGGGATATTGGATATCCTTAACAGACAGTTCTTGGTATCTCCTAGATGGATTATAAACAACTTATATGTCTATAACTGGGAGTCTGATTATTTGGCTATAACTAGATCCATGTACGCCTATGAGGTTGAGGTTAAGATCTCATTAGCTGACTATAACAAGGATTTCGAGAAGGAAGGCAAGCACCAAGTAATGCAAGGATGGTTCGAGGCCCGGAAGCAAGCCCTATACGAGACCGGGGACTGGGTCAGGTACGGCCGGCCCAACTACTTCTACTACTGCGTGCCGGATGGGTTGGTTGATCCTAAGGACATACCTCCGTACGCTGGGCTTGCTTATGTTTGTGGCAGGAATTTGAGAAAGATCAAGGACGCCCCTATCCTGCATCGTGATAAATTTGACCCAGAAGCTTATAAGATGGCAGACAAATTCTACTACAATTGGTGGAACGAGAGACGTAAGGCCAGACAGATAGAAGGGAAGGATATGAAAGACGAGTTCAGGAAAAGCATGAAAAAGGTGAAGGAGAAGATAACCGTCGATGCCAAGATCAAGGCGATGGAGGCATTCTGGAGCGTCTGCGATTACGCCTACTGGCCGTACGGGGGAAGAGGGGTGCCCGGAATGAGACCCGACTGTTCCGCTTGTGGAGAGGAATGTAAATTACAATGTCCGAAAGGAAAGGAATTTAAAAACAAGATAAAATGAGCAAAATTAAGAATGTATTGGCTAGAGCCATTTCATTAGCCTCAGAGCAACCTATGAGCTATAAAGAGGTGGTTGAGTTACTTAATGATATAGATACGTGTAAGGTCAAGATATGGCTGGAAGAAGGAGCGATATTGCCTAAGTACGCCCATAAGGAGGACGCTTGCATGGATCTGTTTGTTAAAGATATAGAGATTGATAACGGAAGAATCATATATCATACTGGTGTACATGTAGCATTGCCGGAGGATTATGAGATGGAAATCCGTCCACGTAGCAGCATTACCAAGACAATGGCTATTATGCAGAACTCCCCGGCTACTGGGGACGAAGGATACAGGGGAGAGATTATGATAGTCCATAGGCGTATAGATCGTTATGACGATCCTTCTTATTCTATGGGAGATAGAGTAGCTCAATTACTTATCCGTAGACGGGAACGTATCGTGTGGGATCAAGTAGAGTCGTTAGAGGATCTTGGAGAATCAGAGAGAGGAAATGGAGGATTTGGTAGCACCGGTAAATAATAAATGATATGGAAAATAAAAATACATCAACCACTACTAATGATGGGTTGAAAGAAATTAATAAACAAACAAATCCTGTTATATATGGATGGAAATGCCCAGTATGTGGCAGGGTGTATTCACCTTTCACGTCTATGTGCGCTTATTGCGGCAATAATAACATGAATCATATTACATGTAAAGCTGTTAGATAATTGATATGAGTGGAAGAGTTAAGATAAAGTCCAAAGATAAGGACAAGAAACCTAAGATCGATGTATTTAAGGTAATAGAGAGCCGGTTCAAGAACATGAACGAGCTTCGGGATCTGATTGACATGGATCCAAGGAAAGGGCTAGTCAGGATCCGGGACGGGGCCGGCTTTAGGGGGGTGGAGCGGGGCGGATGCCTGCACCGGAACTACCTTAACCTGTTGGAGGAGGAGCTGGGTGCAAAATTATCAATAGACTTGATAGATAAATATGTTAAAAGAAAATAATTCTAATAATTATGGGTAAGTATAAAAATAAATTATCATCAATAGAAGCTGTAAAATGGAATGGCCTTAACGTTGATGAGGTCAAGGATTTGGTTAATGATATGTCTAAAATAAGTATCATTCAAATTGGTAAAGTAAGATGTTCTAATCTATACGATTTCCCTGTATGCTACGTGAGATGCAACGAACAATTTTATACCGAAGTAAGTATTGGAAATTATATTATCAAGGATGAAACTGGTAATATTTATACGTGTAAAGAAGATCTGTTTGATAAAATATATGAGAGGGTTGATGATTCATCCGAGGATGATATGGGTAATGTATCTGATGGGTATCATACCTTTAACGAACTATATAGATATCGAATGCTTTACAATGCCGCTTTCTTCAATGAGCTGGCTAAAAGCGATATAAAGGTCTGTAAATCACATAAGCATCATGATGGAGAGGAATGCTTCGGCGGAGGGTGGTTTATCGTAATGGCAGAACTGCCCACGGGACAGATATCCAATCATTACGAGAACCGGTATTGGGAGTTGTTTAATATCCCTGAACTTGATACGGCATGGGAATGGGATGGACATACGCCTAATGAGGCCGCTGATAGAATAGAATCGTATTTGAAGTCAAATTGATATTAATATCTGCCCTAGGAATTACTTAGGGCAGGTTCGTTTTATATACCGAAGTATCTACTACAATCTGGCTATCCATATCCCCAATCAACTCAATGATCTCATCCCTTATGTCATAAGAAAGCAATATCGGTATTATGGTTAATATAAAAGATAGTATTATCCCGAATCCTATTATGATAATAATATCATCGCACTCTATATCCAACATCGGCATGACAAACATCAACCCGGCCGTGGATATCATCACGAACAACGCCTGTATCTCATTTATCATATCCCGCTCCATTACGTCCTTTATCATATCTCCTCGACTTTAGTATGGTTTATTATCCTGCTGATATGACGGATACTTAATCCCGTCCTGTCCTTTATCCTACCATATACGTAGTTTCTAGACACGACAGTGGCCAAATCACCTAGCTCATTAAGTATCTCATCATACATCTTATGTATCTCGTTGTTGCGGATAACCGTACTATCCCTTACATATATCTTCTCGATATCGTCATCGCAGAAGAAGATCTTGATTTTATGTAGTGTGTCTCTAAACATGATTGTAGTTTTGTTCCAAAGATATGAATTTTTGATATCCGGTCAAAGACAATACATGGAGAAGCCAAAAAGAACGGGAGGCGGTGGTAGGACGGGGGAGGCCCGGAAGGACGAGGTCTCCCTCCTTCCCTTGGGATTACACTATCCTTACCGTTACTCGATAGTTACCACGAGAACTTTTCCCATAGGCATAAGATTCACATCCCGAACAAAGATCAGTTACTATACAATTATCGTTTAATACATAATCACCATCCCAAGTTACATAACTTTCATCTAAAACCTGAGTCTGTAATTCAGATCTGTAAGTGAAATTAATGATCTTCCCAGGATCTTCTATCACCGTTACAGGAACAAAATTAGTTATCCTATTCCCGTATATCACCTTATTAGCCAACTCGCAATGCATACCCGAATTATATTGATACGTAAGGGTTCCCTCTATAATACCTCCACTTATGCCCAAAATAACATTGTACTCATTTTTCGGATTTAGATATGATATCTGGCCACTTATGCTTATAGTTTTTATCTTCTTATCGCGATATATATCAAGATAAGATCCGTTAAAACCAGGTTGATATGGCTTCCCATCAATATATATATCTACAACGCCAAGACACATATTCTTGTTTATATTAACACGGTAGTGGATCTTACCGGAAGAAGAAGTCCTGCGCCTAAACATACCCCCTCCTTATCTGAGGGTTAAAATACCCCCCCCCTAATGTATTTAACTTCTTTATTCATAATATATTATGTTTTAATTATATCGCAAATATAACAAATTAAATGAGATGGAAGGTGATATGGTTGTGAGGAAGTATGAGGGATATTCGGGGAGGATGATATGCGGGACGTTATTGGAAGGATGAGGGTATTGTTTGGGGTATGCGGGACATTATTGGAGAGATGAGGTGGGGTATGATGGGAGGGGGATATGCGGGACGGACCACCTCCCCGAAATCGGCCCGGCCGGGCTGCCGTTTTTTGGTCCCACCCCCCCCCGCCTACAAAGGCTGGGAGATAGGAACGGCAAACGATCAACGAGCCGAAAAAGGAATGCTTATTTTGTATTTAACTTGTTGATTGTCAATCATATAAATCAATATTTTAATATACGTTTACATTTGATTAGATTTATTACATATAATCGTCGAATTTTTATTGCAAAATATTTGTTTGAAAATAAAACATGTAGTATATTTGCTCCTGTAAGATAACAGCATTAACAAACAGGCGCACCAGATGCCGATACAAGTCCCGAGGGTACGGGCAAATCTAATGACAAATAAAGAATTAAACAAAGTGCAGAATGAGGTAAAGAAAGCAAGTGAGAAAACGTTAACCGGTGCGGTCAAAGCATGGTGTAACCTGTTTAAATCAGGCAAAGAAATAAACGATATTTTGAAAGATAATGATATAAAAGTAGACAAAGCTATAGTACCAGCTTTGGTTGCTTTGGCTAAAGACAAGGAAGTAGTAATACAACTTTGCAAAGAGATACTACCACGTGTGGATGAAACCTTTTGCGCCTACAAGGAGGTTGAAAGAGAATACTACGACAAGCAAGATCAGGCAAACAACAGTAAGTTGCCATCAGATAAGGTAAACGATATAGCCGTGTTGGGTGATACGCATAAACGCTTTGGATATAACGAGCCTGTAGAATATGAGGGGGGAGTATATTATGAAGTGTTTAACGGATCAGACAAACGTATTGTAAAGTGTGCCGTACCTATCAAACGATATACATTTAATCTTATTGCTAAATGTGTTACATACTATTTGACGCATCCTAAAAACGAAAGATAGCAAGTAATCGGCTCCTATATTATTTATGTATAGGGGCGTTATGGTGGTAATGTCCATACGTTCACGCCGTGCCACTGATATCAACTAAATGGACATGATATTTAACATATTGATATAAGCATACACAAGTCGGTAGGAGTATAGCCGTTGGCGTTCGATAGCTTGTGTAAATAGGCCGCCGCTTAACAATGTGGTTTAGGTCCGTCTTCAGTCGCAAGACGGACCGTTATTCTTTGGGCTTGTATCAAGACGGGTTAATACGTCCGGTTTCCGGATAGGCCGTGTAAAACACGGGGTATATTGGTGTATATACGCATGTATAGGGCGTATGTTGGTACGGTGCGTGAGTAGCACGTACTAAGTGTATTACGGGGTTATTACCGTGCCAATATATCAAGGCAATAGCGTTTAAGGTCGCTTAAATACTTATGCGTTATATGTAGTAGCAAAATAACAACCCTTACAAGGGTGTTTTGTGCGGTTAAATTGACGGACAAAGTGCGCCTTGTCGGTACGTATCACGGGTGACGTATGTACGTATTTGGCCTCGTTCGTTCGGGGCAAAGGGACAAATCCAAAGGAAATATGGAGGGAGTGGTGTGTCCGGCCGGATGTATTGATAACGGCGGCCGTGTCGTCCCCGACCTTCCGTTTCTTATTGGTGCCATTTAAAACGAATAAATTATGTATAGGAGAAAATTTGACAATCTGAATAGAAAGCTAGCACTTAAAAAAGAAAAGGCTTTAAACGCTGCAAGAAAGTCTCAAATTGAGTTCTATGTTGAGCTTACCAAAGATCTATACAAGTCTAATAAATTAGATTGTAGTAGGGAATCTGATAAATGTAGGCGGAAACGTGTTAGTTACATGGCAAACAAATTACGACAATAGATCGTTTGTTTTTATTTGATTTTAAAGTTTGTGCCCTTCTGTACTGTAGTGATATAGGACGGAAGGGCTTTTTTGTGCCTATATTTTACAAAATGATAGCATATTAATATGTTTTGCTTACACATAAAAGTGTTGAGGCGGCAAATTTTAAGCCCTTATCGAAAATGTGTAAGTAAAATACTCCATTATGTATCATTTTGTATATATCTATATCCATACGAACGGCTGGATTGTGCCCTTATGTATGGATTTGTACTTGAATCGATCCTAAAAGGTATATAATAGGCGGTACTTATTGTATATTTTTTATCTATATCTAGGCTTATCTTTCCTTAGAGGTAGCTCTAGGGATTGATATATATTATGTTTTTGATACTCAATTGGTTGTGTTATTTGAGTGTTGTTTTAAAATCGTGGTTACTTATTGTATATTTTTTATGGGAATATTGATATATTTTGTGCTTACCTTGTTTTGTTGGTACATGGCGTTTGAGTTGGGGCGGTATGTTATAGCTACGGGCGACGCCCTGCCTTTAACCATAGTTATTTTATTGGCTTTATTATCAATACATTGCATTATGCGTATATATAAGGCTATCAAGAGCAAAGACCCCAATATCCTAGACTGAATCAGCGTTCCACGTGGAACAAAGTATCGGAGGGTCTTAGGATTTCGGGGTGGTTTCGAGGGAGGTTGGGGGTTTGCGTGATGGTACACCTCCAAACAAGGAAAAACCTTTCTAAACAAGGGAAAACCTTCCCAAACAAGAAAAACACCACCAAACAAGAAAACCGCCTTTCAAGCAAGAAAAATACCTTCCAAAACAAGAAAAACACCTTTCGAGCAAGGGGAAACGCCTTTCAAACAACAAGAAAAATGCTTTTCAAGCAAGGGGTATCTTCCAATCAAATGTAAAAGTTTGCAAGTGGTAGGAGTTTCCGGTCAAGGCAAGGCAGTTGTGAGTGATGGTGGGTATGGTGTTATTGGTGGGTAGATATTGTTTATTAGTATGGGGTGATGCGGAGGGAACCAAGGGAGAACGGGGCGGTGGTGGCGTGGGGTAGGTCCCGCTGGTCGTCCGTCCCTGTTTTCCTTTGGCGTTAGTGTAATATTAAAAATCTGATAGTGATATGACAAGAGAAGAAGCAAGAAACGTATTTGGCGGTAGTATAGTAAATAATCTGCTGTCGCTAGGGGCTGAGCCTACCAACGTGGTGAGGCAAGACGGGTTGATAGAATGGAAAAGTGATGGATATATAGAGGTAGGAGGCGTACAGGTATGGGCTTACTATTACTTTTATGAAGGAGAGGATCCGGATTTATGTGATTGGGAGGATCGTATGGAGATAGATGCGGTAGAATGTTGGTAAGCCCAAGGGGAAAAACGGGAACGGCCGATCTGCGTGGCGATACCTTCGCTGGTCATGCGCCGTCCTGTCTCGTGGGACGAGCTTAAAAAATGAAGATATGAGAAAATTGCAAAAAGAACTTTTTAATAAAAAGATGTCATTGCATCAGGCTCTTATGTCGATGGATATATTGAATCCTGATTATGACAAATTGAAACGGGAGGTGAATCGTTTTGACGACATATACGATAGATATATGTCGTGTTGTGGCTATACTAGATACTGGTATATAGCTGGGAATAACTACTACGGAAATTATCATGTGGTTGGTGTCTGGTTGAAAGGAGATCGTGACACTTTAGAAGGATATAAGTTATATACCAATAGAATAGAGGCTGAGTTAGTATGTAATCATTTAATAACTGATTGACATGTATAATATAGAATTAGAGGCTATCAATGGAAAGGGGAATTAATGTAAAAGCCTTAATATTTAAGGGTAAGAAAGAGATTATCCTATATGCGGATGCCATAGGTACGTCGGATCTGGATTCCCCGTATATAAGTATTGACACTGAATGGATTGATAGGATATTCAAACGTTTCCCGGAAAAAGCGTGGAATAATACTATCATAAACATGAATATATGTGTTGAGTACGGAACTGGTGATATATGGTATTCTAGGGTAAGGACATTTGAGGGAGGCTGTTGTTCGGAATATATTCTTACATCTCGAAAACCTAGAAAGAATAACCGGAGAGAGTTTGTGAATAATCCCGAAGATCAATTATTGGGTTTTGATACGGTAAGGGAGATTGTATTTGGGATGGAGAAAGAATTGAGCATTGATGAGAGTGTTAATGTGAAATTCGATTATGAGATTATTTGAGGTGGTTAATGATACCAAGGGGAATGCGGGCGGCTGTGGGGAGGCTGGACAGGCCTTGTCGCCAGCGCCGTCCCTTTTCCATTGGCAACAATAGGAATAAATATGGACGAAATAGAACTACTAAGATTACAAGATGAAGCGCTATCTTACCTTCGTGATAATATTACAAAGGATGAGGCGTATTATATCCTTACGACCGATAAGGATATAATAGAGATTCTTATAGCTGATAAGAAGGACGGAAGCAAACGTATCAAGATTCTTGATATGGAATATACTGTCGAGAAGGATGATATGTTATTGTTATTCGATACTGATGGGATAATAGACGAATGTCTTTTGGTTGCCACATACATAGGGGTAAATATGTATTTTCGCAGACAAGATGTCAACGCTATTTTGAATAATATCAATAGAGAGAAAGTTATGAAATATCCTTACATAGCTATTCAGTTAGATAATATACAGACTATAGAAAAGCGTAGGGTTATATTCGAGATAACCGGTCATAAGGTGGATTATGATAAGGTGGATTTTATGTTTGTTTATTTTATGGCTAGAATATTATGAGAGCGAGAAGGACTGTGAAAGAAAGAGATATTGTGAAGATATTGGTATTCGGGTATGATAGGACGCTTATAAAATCCATTAAGGATTCCGGATTCAGAAGTATGTCGGATGTAATATCGTACGCCAATAATATGGTCGGGGATAAGCCCATTGATCATATTAGGGTGTCGAATGAGGCTCGTGGATGGTGTGGGTCATATACTAATTATGGTAAAAGGATAGATTAGTTTGATAGTAGGATATGATATGAGAAGAATTATAAAAGAGAAAGACGATATCAAGGTATCTATATTTAGTGGGGATAGATTGGCTCGTGTTTTCATTGATTCTGGGTATAGGAGTATAGCTATGGTGATAGCCGATTGCGGTAGAATAGCTAATGGTTGTTATCATATACATCATATTGAGGTGGTAAATATGGATAGGGAATGGTATGGCACATATACCGCTGATGGAAAGAAAATTAATTAATATAAATAACATCATGAATAATATCATAGAGAACAATGATGGGGTAAAAAGAAAGGTAAGGGTATATGATTTCGGCGAGAAGGTCGCTGATAGATATACTATTGTATGCGTAAGTGACAGGAATAAAGATTCAAGAGGAATCTTATTTTATCCGATGTTCACTTGTAGCGAAAACCCGTCGCATCCGCAAGGAATAGGGATGTATGTAGGGCACTATTATCCTCATAAGGGAGGTATGTACAACTTAGGGAGAAGGGTGAAGGATATAATGTCTTTGCCTAAAGAAGTGATTAGATACATAAAATGGGTAACAACAACATGAATGAAATAGTTTACAACAATTACGATTTGGTTGCTTTCGAGCAGAATGGAGAAGTGGTAGTAGCCGTAACATTCTACAGGTATTACAAGAAGAAAGCTAAGGGCGAGGTTAATTATAGATGGAGAACCAGATGCCCGGAGTTGGTGGATAAGATCGTAAAACACCGTACCAAGGTATTTACCGGTCAACTTATCCAGTTAGCGAAAGCGTATGGGGAGAAAAAGGTTATAAAATATCAAAAGGAGGAGGAAGGAGTATGTCAAAATACGATAGAGACGCTATAGAGATATATATACTGGATCATATAGATACAGATAATTATGGTAAGCAGTTTAAATACGATAGGGAATATATGTCTTTTATGCTTAGTGTATTCAAGAATGAGTATAAAGAACATATCAAAAGGGATGGAATTAAGAAGGCTTTTGAGGATTACATAATGAGCGTTCCGTCTATATTCAGGATTCATATAGCGGATTGTGATATTAGATATTTATTACGTTCATGGGGAGTGGAGTTTGATGAGGATGATGATGAGATATACATCTTATACAAGAAGATCATAAGAGAGGTCTTTTTTAAGATGTGTGAGGATATGAAAGTTTGTTAATGTTGAACCAAACCTTGGCGGGGCGGAAGGATATATCATGATCGTACGTGTACGGATATGATCCGGGGTCGGTTCCCGGCGCCTTGGCACAACTTAATTAAATATAGATAATATGGACAATGTTTTAAAAAGAGCGGCAGCGGAACTGAAAGAAGCCGGTTGCAGGGTTTTTGCGTGGCAGGATGATACTTATAATAGAGGTTGGAGTAAGGGTGATTATATAATGTTGTATTACGCCTTCCCTGATTCGCCTAACATCGGGTATCTGAGTCATGGGGAATATGGAATGAGCGTAGCATATAGCAGAGCCTATATACCGAGCCGTGGGAGTGGATCGGGATGTGGTATCAAGGAGGAAGCTACGTTCGACCTTGCGACGGCACTGGATGTGCTAAACGAGCCATTACCTAGGTGGTGCAAGTCTTATGGGGTTTATCCAGAACAATATAAGAATATTGATAGATGGTACAATAGCGATAATTATAACAAAAAAATATTTAAGGAGATTTGATATGGAGGTAAAAGATTGGGAAAATCTGGTTTTAAACACAGAGGTAGGATCACATTGTTTTGTTACGCTGATTGATAATAATGACATCAGTAGAGGTTATGCGCAAATCAGACGTGCGGAGCATTTCGGGTATAACATCTGTTTTACAAGGTTATACGGGAATAAGTTTTATTTTGAGAAGATAGAGGAAGGTCGTACGCAACAATATATCAATAGGAGGAAATAAAATGGTAATAGAGTTTGATTTCGAGATATACAAAAACGGAGATTACGATAAGGTATATCTACGTAACGGAAAAGAGGCAAGAGTATTATGTGATAATGGGAAGGGTAATAGTCCTATGGTCGTGATGATTGAGGATGATAAAGCGGATGATTATATTATTCTTCGTTATAACGAAACTGGCAGGAGGAATATCAATGGTCAATCGGGTCTCGATCTTATGTTATCGGTAAAAGAACGGGAGCCAGAGTTGTGGGTTGTTGTTATATCTTACATAGATAATAAGGATAAGAGGCAAAAGATGGTCTTACCTAATTTTTTCTCAAGGAATATAGGAGGAAATATATATCTTCAAGGAAGCTCTAAATCGAATGTATCATATTATGTTGGTAGGTTAGAAGAAGATGGGTGCTTCGATGAGCTGTGCGAGAAGATAAGGGTAAAAAGAGATCGTATTTATAACATGGAAATAATATCACTATCAGATGACAAGGCGACAGTTTAATCAGTTGATAAATGAGCTAGACGGCAAAAGCCCGTTTATCGTATTACATAGGGATGCCGTTGCGCCTAAATACGT
>OLOR01000212.1_pt1 | contig 67633 bp, 84 predicted proteins | sample 1672521 | NCBI WGS metagenome assembly OLOR01 (sample SAMEA3136695, study PRJEB25190) | human gut metagenome | biome: human gut; feature: human-associated habitat; material: faeces | place: Austria | collected 2013
GAATATAAAAAAGCTTATGAAACCAGAAAAGCTATTATTGATAATTTATATAATGAAATTAAAATTATAAAAAAATTAAAAGTTTAAGAACTTTCTTTAATATAAATAAGAGGTTAGTTAATACTACATTTTTAGTATATCAACAAACCTCTTTTATTTTTTATTTTATACAAATTATTCTTCTAGTCCGAAACTTACTCCCAAAGCATTATTCACTTTATCAATTATCTTTTCATCATCAATGTGCCCTATTCTCTCTTTTAATCTACTTTTATCAATAGTTCTTATTTGTTCAGCTAAAACAATAGAATTACTTTTTAAACCACATGAAGAAGAATCTATCTCTATATGAGTTGGCAACTTTGTTTTACCTGTTTGAGATGTTATTGCTGCTGCAATAACTGTAGGACTATATTTATTTCCCAAGTCATTTTGAATAATTAATACTGGTCTAACTCCTCCTTGTTCTGAACCTACTACTGGACTTAAATCTGCATAAAACATATCGCCTCTTTTTATTTGCATATTCTTCACTCCTAATATTATTGGATTGCCAAGTATGTTTCGTATTATTTTAAATATCTCTTGAAGTAAAGAAATAGTTTTTTAGCTATTTACACTTACCTCCTTATATAATATGTAAACAGCTATATTTTTGTTATTATCTTTTATTTCCATTTTTTCTGGATTACCACTTTTAGCATCTATGTACAATATTTTTTGTTTACTTTCTCTGTTGGTTTCCATAATAATTTTTCCGTCTTTTTCTTTCCATTCTGATTTTTCGCCTTTTTTATAATCTTCAATAAAACTACATAAATCCAAACTATTATCTGAAATATATTGATAATTTTCAAACATAGAAGTTAAATTTAAATTCGAATTTTCTAATCGTAAATTTTTTCCTTCTTTTATAATTTTTACTCCTGCTATATTATTAGGTTCTATTACTTCTTGGCTATTGTCTTCAATTCCATTGTATTTTTGTTTTATAATATATTTATTACTATTCTTATTGCTCTTTACTTCTACTTCTACTTTAGTTTCATAAGAATTAATACTTAAAATATAGTTTACAATTTCTTGACTAGTAGTATTATTTCCAATTTTTAAATTTTTAGACATCTTGCCTCTAAAAAAAGTAAATGATGCTATTAAAATAATAACAATCACTAAAATTAAAATTGTTATAATTTTTTTATTTTTCAAAATCCCCCTCCTAAAATCTCCGCATATATCCTTTATATTATAGAAAGTTCTAACCTTTATTTTATACCTCCTCTACAATATAAAAGTAGTGAATTTTTTACAATCCACTACATTATTATTCTATAAAGTTTCAAAATATTCATTCAATGTTTTTATTAATTGTTCCTTTGTTTCTATCATATTAATACTATTTCTAAATTCACTAGAATTTTTTAAATTTTTTGTATACCATGCTATATGTTTTCTAAGTTCTTTAATAGCTATTTCTCCTTTTTCTTCTACAGCCAAATCAATGTGTTCCTTTATTATATTAAGTCTTTCACTATTTGTAGGGCTAGGCAATTTTTCTCCTGTAATTAGAAAATGTTTTATATTTCTAAATATCCATGGATTTCCAAAGCTACCTCTTCCAATCATTATACCATCTACTCCTGTTTTTTCAAACATTTGATATGCTGTTTCTTCATCTACTATATCTCCATTTCCGATAACTGGTATTTTTACACTATCTTTTACTTCTTTTATAATATCCCAATCTGCTTTTCCTGTATAAAATTCACTTCTTGTTCTTCCATGTATTGTTATAGCCGAAATTCCTACTTCTTCAGCTATTTTTGCAACTTGTACAGCAACAATATTCTCTTTATCCCAACCTTTTCTAATCTTTACTGTAACTGGCACACTTGAATTTTCAACAACAACTTTCATAATTCTTTTTGCCTTTTCTAAATCTAGCAATAGCTTACTTCCATCTCCATTTTTTACAACTTTTGGAGCAGGACATCCCATATTAATATCTATAATATCTGCTATTTTACTCATATATTTTGCAGTATAGCCCATTGTCTCCTCATCACTTCCAAATATCTGAAAACTAATAGGTCTCTTCTCTCCTTCTGTATTAAGTAATCTTCTTGTTTTTTGGTCATTATAAAATATAGCTTTTGAACTCACCATTTCTGTACATACCATACCAGGTTCAAATTTTTCGCATATAATTCTAAAAGGCAGGTTTGTTACACCTGCCATAGGAGCTAATATTAAATTATTATCTAATTCTACGTTTCCTATTTTTATTTTTTTTAAATACATTTTATTCTCCTGCTATATATATCAAATATAGCCTTTTTTAATTATTTAACAAATATTGTTTTTTGTCTCTTACTACTAATGTTTAATAGTAAACCAATACATATAAAATTAGTTATTAAAGAACTTCCTCCATAACTAATAAATGGAAGTGGAACACCTGTAATTGGTAAAAGCCCCATTACCATTCCTATGTTTTCCAACATATGAAACAAGAAAACACCTGTTATTCCTGATGCAATTAATGCTCCTGTTTCATCTTTAGCAGTTTTAGCTACATACAAACATTTCGTAATTAAAAATACATATAATATAATAACAGATCCAGCTACTATGAATCCCATTTCTTCTCCAATTACTGCAAAAATAAAGTCTGTTGTTTTAGGATATAAAAAACCTAATTGCGTTTGGTTTCCTTTTAATAGCCCCATACCAGTAAGTCCTCCAGCACCAATAGCAAGTTTTGACTGAATAATATTATATCCAGAACCCCTTGGGTCTGATTCAGGATTTAAAAATATATCAATTCTTTTTTTTGCATGTTCTGGTAAAACAAAATTATATAATATTGGAATTGATATTGCTACTATTGCAGCAGTTATTATAATATATTTCTTATCAATACCAGCTGTTATTAACATTAATGCAGTTGCTATTATAAATGCTGCAGCAGTTCCATAGTCTGGTTGTTTAATAATTAGTAATACAGGTACTCCTAATATTGCTAATAATATTAATAATCTAGTTGGTTTATTAATATCACTTTTATTTCTTTCTTGTATTTTAGAAATTGCTAAAGCTAAAAATAATATAACAAATACCTTAGCAAATTCTCCTGGTTGAAAAGAAAAAAATCCTATATCAAACCAGCTAGTTGCTCCATTTACTGGTGAAGTAAATAATACTGCAATTAGTAATATAATAAATATACCATATAATATTGGAGATATTTTTATTAATGTTTCATAATCAATCAGCATTATTGCTCCCATAATAACAAGACTTACTATAAGCCATATACATTGTTTATTAAATTCATCATAATCTGTTGACTGAGTTGCAGAAAATAATGCAACTAACCCTATTGTACATAAGATTATTGCAACAATTAACAAACTCCATTCTACGTTTTTTAATTCTCTCTTTCTCATTAAACCACTCTTTTTCCAAATTAATCTTCTGATTTAATTTTCTCTTCCGTTTTCTCTGTTTTTACATCTACATTTAAATCTGTAGCTTCTTCTGTTTCAGAATTATTCTTTTTTGATTTATCTTCTTCTATTTTTTCTTCCTCTTGCTTGTTTTCTATATTATTGTCTTTCTTATCTTTTTTGTTCTCTTTTTCAACTGTTTTTTTATCACTTTTCTTTTCTTCTGCTGTTACAGTTTTTGCATCTACTTTTCTAGCTTCATTTTTTATATTTAAAATTGGAATATTGGCATATAATGCTGGTGCACCATTTGTCCCATCTCCATTTTCCTTATTTGTAAGTCTTACATCAATTGCACTTTCATCCACATCAATGTATTTTTTAATTACTTCTATGATTTCTTGTTTCATAAGTTCCAAGAAGTCTGCAGAAACATTTGCTCTATCTTGCATTAATACTAGATGTAGTCTTTCTTTAGCCGCTTCTTTAGAATTTGAAGCAACTTTAGTTTCTTTTTTATTTAACTTCTTAAAAAAATTCATTATGTTTTCAAACATTATTCCTACTTACCTCCAAATTGTTTTATTGTTTTTTGAATAGTCTTTTTAATTTTGCAAAAAAACCTTTCTCTCTGCCAGGAATTGTTACTTCTATTTTTTCACCTAATACTCTTTTAGCAATTTCAATATATGCTTTTCCAGATGGAGCTCTTTTATTTTGAATAACTGGTTCTCCCTTATTTGTTTGAGTAATAATGTATTCATCATCTGGAACTACTCCTATTAAATCAATTGATAAAAGATCCACAATGTCATCAACATCCATCATTTCACCTTTTCTTACCATATTAGGTCTAATTCTATTAATAACCAATTCAGGATTTTTAATTTCTGATGATTCTAAAAGTCCTATAATTCGATCGGCATCTCTAATTGCTGATATTTCTGCGGTTGTTACTACTATTGCACGATCAGCTCCTGCTATAGCGTTTTTAAATCCTTGCTCTATTCCAGCAGGACAATCTATTAATATATAATCAAATTCTTCTTTAAGTTTTCCTACTAAATTTCTCATTTGTTCTTCATTTACTGCGCTTTTATCTCTTGTTTGAGCAGCTGGTAGTAGGTACAATTCTTTAAATCTTTTATCTTTTATTAGAGCTTGTCTTAATTTACATTTTTCTTCCACAACATCTACAATATCATATACAATTCTATTTTCTAATCCCATAACGACGTCTAAGTTGCGTAGCCCTATGTCTGTATCAATTAATACTACTTTTTTTCCTTCTAAAGCTAAACTTGAACCTAAATTTGCTGTTGTTGTTGTTTTTCCTACTCCACCTTTTCCTGATGTAATAACGATTACTTCTCCCATAATTTTCCTCCTTAGGATTTTAAAAACACATTTTTAATAGTTATATAATATAACGAAACCGCCAAAAAGTCAATGAATTTTACAGGAAAATAACAAAATTGTTTCTAAAATATTACAAAATCTTTACAAAAATATTTTATATCTACTTTTTCTTTTTATCTATAGTATAGAAAGTTGCCCCTTACAGTAAAGCATAAGTTCTAATAGTTTTTATACAATTCAAAAAGCTGTAACTTTATTACTATAAAATTACAACTTTTAAAAACATTTTTCTATTTTATTAATACAAAGTAACTCTAAAACCTATAGTAGAAATACTGCTTGATATGCTTTTAGAATTTCTTTCTGACATTGCCCCTCTAGCAACCGCAATATTCTCACCATCATTTATATTTTGTTCCAATGTCCATTCATACATATTTTCTGATAAATCATAAATATTTAAAATACTTGCATTTTCAGCATTTGATTTTGATTTTTCTATATATTTTAACATTAAATCCCATTGTATTCCAAACATTAAACTACTTGTTTTATTTTCTATATTTAAGTTATTTGCTAAATTTTGTGCTTGTGATACTGTGACGTAATTATAATCATTTAATCCATCTTTACTTACAGGTGGTTCTATTAATGAGTCTGAAGAATTTGTCCTATTAGCCTCTGTTTTCATAATATATTGGCTAACCCAAAAACCATTATTTTTATAAATACTTGCTAGCATATTATTTTTTTTAGTTTCATACTCTTGTTGATTTTCAATTCCACATCCTTCATAATAAACATCTTTATAACCTTCTTTTGTATAATCTGATACATACAATTTCAAATCATCTTCAATTTTTTCATAATCAGTATCAGAACTAGCTGTTTTAAATATGTTATTTGGGATAGAAATCCAAACATATCTATCATCTGTTGTTGCATTCTTAATTACTAATCCTTTAATTATCGTATCTTCTCCTGTTTTTCTACTTACCTGAAATCCTTTTGGTATCATTACTGTATCTTCATTTATATCTTTATATATAGATACACCATCATATATAGGAGACCAATTTTCTTCTGAATTATTAGTTATCAAATTGACTGCTACTTTATCAATATCATCTTTTGTATAATCTGTATAAAATTTTTCTCCATCCAAAGTTATTCCTTTAACATAAAAAATATTATGACTATCTTCATTGATTATATATATATCTTCTAAGTTATCTACTTGTTGTTCAGATTCTATTTTATCATAATCTTTACCATATGTTAGTGTAAGATTATCAATAGCTGATAAATCTATTATATAAAATTTTCCTGTATCTACTTCATTGCTAATTACACCATCATCTTTTATATTTGTAATATTTGTGTATTCTATTTTAGCTGGTATATTTCCATATTCAATATAATAAGACTCTATTTTATCCCTTAAGTTTTCAATATCTGCTTGCATACTTTTTAACTTTTGAACACCTAAGTTGTTTTTTACATTATACAATACAATTCCTGTTAAAATTAATATAACAATAACAGTTATAGTTAAAGTAAATAAACTAACACCTTTTTGATTATTAACAATTTTTTTTATCATTAGCATTCTCCTTTTTTCTTTAGTATTAGTTTACTATTTATTTTCACTAATTTCAATAGTTTTTTCTATCAAATCATAAATTTTATTTTTATTTCTATCTATTTTATCTTGTTTTAAATATAATCCCCAAAGAAAAATAGTAATTATGAATACAGAAATATTTTCCATGTAATATATCCCTATACTTGCTATAAACGTTAATATTATTAATATAATAAATGAAATTGAATTCGTATATCTTTCTGCTTTTCTTTTTCCTAGAAAAATATGTAAAATTCCCTTTAAAATTCTTCCTCCATCTAATGGATAAATAGGTACTAAATTAAATAATATTAATAATAAATTAGCATAAATTATAATTAAGTTCGAAAATAATTCTATTTTTAAATGAGTTGCAAAAATAATAATTAATAAGTTAGTAAACGGCCCTGCTATAGCCACTAATATTTTCTTAATTTCTAATAAATTTGCTTTTAATATTTTCTTATTGTAATCTTTTGGCTTTAATTTAAATGAAATACTTATCCCATATGGCATCAGTTCTATTTTTTCTGGTTTCATTCCCATAATCAATCCAGCCATCAAATGTCCTAATTCATGAATGATTGCAAATACAATAATTATAACATATGTTTCAATTTGTTTTGTGAAATAAAATAATATTAAAAACAGGAATATTTTTAAATCAATTCTAAATCGCATTTTTTTCTCCTTTACAATTCTAATATACTTTGTGGATCAACTGTTCTTTCTGAAATTCTTATTTCAAAATGTAAATGTGGTCCTGTTGAATTTCCTGTACTTCCTACTTCTGCGATTTCCTGTCCTTGTGTTACTTTATCTCCTTGTTTTACGTATAAATTATTACAATGTGCATAAATAATACTAACTTCGCCTATTTGAATCTTTAAATGTTTTCCATAATCTCCTTCCTCAGAAGCTAAAACAACTTCTCCATCTGAAGCAGATTTTATTTTTTTTCCTAAATTAGCAGCAATATCTGTTCCTGTATGGTTTTTTGGAACCCTTCCTGTTGCTGTATCTCTTTGTCCATATTTAGAACTTATAATCCCTTCAATAGGCTTTATAAAAGTTGTTGTATTCTTTACATTTATAATATCTTGTTCTGACTGAGATAATTCTTTAGTAGTTTCTTCTTTTACATCTGAAGTATTTTGCAAATCTTCTACAGCTCCGCCTATTCCATCTTGCGTTGTATTTTCCTCCTGTTCTTTTGTTTGCTTCGGTTGTTCTTGTTCACTATTGTTAACAATTATTTTATTATATTGATCTTTTATCGTATTATATAAGTCCATAAAATTGACATCATATGATAATATCTCATTTATTTTATTTATAAAATCTTTTGAAAAAACATATTCACTATTGTTTATAAAATATATTACTAAATATATTGAAATACATATTAATATTTGTACAATCATTTTTTTTAATAATCTTATGTCTTTTTTTTCATTATTAACACTTACAGTTGCAATTTGCTTATCACTCCCTTGTTTTCTTCTTTCATATATTTGCTCAGCTCGTCTTATTTTTTCTTCGACAGACATTGTTCTTTCCATAAAAAAGCACCTCTTCCTTAGTTTCTTTGTAAACTATATGTTAGAAAAAGGCATTTTATTCACTATCTTATAAACAATATTATACTTTCTATTAAAATAACAAAACTACTGATGTATGCATAATTTTTTATTCTATTATATTTTTGTTTTTCTTTTTTATTAGTTATTTCTCTTGTTTTCTTCTTATCTTCTAATTTAGAAATATAAGTATTGACTAGCATTTCAGCTTCTTTTAATATATAATCATCTTCTCTAGTTTTTGTATCTTTGTTTTCTGTCATCTTTTCTTTTTCTATTTTTTCTACTTGCTTTATTTTCTTGTTTGTTTTTAATACAATAATTGCTTCTTCTACAATATTAGATGGTAAGTTTTTTAAAACTACCATATTTTTTAATCCTCCTTGATTCATTTGTACCTCCTTAAAAATATGTATTTATATTAGTTTTTCCATTTTTTTTAGGCTTATACAAATTATCCATAATTTTACTATTTATTCTATATACTCTTTGCATATGTAACCGTAAACAATACACATGCTATTTTTTAAAAAAAGTTTATACTAACGACTAAAATTGTACTATTATTTTGTTTTTCACATATTATCATTAAAATGTAATATTCATTAATTAGTTTTTTTAAGTTCATTTATAGTAAAAATAACCTCCCATTTACCAAATCTTTAATTTAATAAAAATCCGATAAACAAAAGGTCATTTCTACCTTTAACCATATCCAATAAATAAAAAAGTTAGTTGCCTTTTTCCAAAACAGTTTGTAGTTTTTTTACCTGTTTCCACATTGTTTCAACGCCATAAACTCACGAATTTATCGGTATAATGAAAATATTTCACTATTTTTGTAACATTTGGTGCTCTATGATTACACATAATTTTTACGCACTTTTTAATTCTAAGCGTAATTTATCTGCAATCATTGCTATAAATTCTGAATTTGTTGGTTTTCCTTTAGCAGCTGAAATAGTATATCCAAAAATACTTTCAACAGCTTCTTGTTGTCCTCTTCCCCATGCTACTTCTATCGCATGACGAATAGCTCTTTCAACACGACTTGGTGTTGTATTAAATTTATATGCTATTTTAGGATACAAACTTTTTGTTATTTGATTAATAACATCAATATCATTAACTACCATCATAATTGCTTCTCTTAAATATTGATACCCTTTAATATGAGCTGGAACACCTACTTCGTGAATAATATTTGTAACTAAAGCTTCTAGGTTCTCCTCTTTTTTACTTTCTTCCCTTGAGATATCAATATATTGCTGTTTAGTTGTTTCCTTTGCTATAAAATTATTTGTATTCTGACTTGGTTTAAAAAATTTTATTTCTCTTATTCTTTTCATCAACAATTCTATATCAAAAGGTTTTACCACATAATATTCAGCACCCAATGCTATTGCTTTTTTAGTTATTTTATCTTGTCCTACAGCTGATAACATAATACAAATTGGTTTTTTATTAATTTGCATTGTACTTATTTTTTCTAAAACCCCCAATCCATCTAAATGTGGCATTATTACATCTAATAAAACTACATCTGGAGTAATATCTTGCATTATTTCTATTGCCTCTTCTCCATCTCTTGCCATTCCTACTACTTGCATATCATCTTGGGCATTTATGTAAGTTGATAATGTATGACTAAACTCTTGATTATCATCTGCTATTAAAACAGAAACTTTTTCTTTCATTTTTTACCTCCTATAATCTTCTGTAAATTTTTTACAGTTTTGATTATAGTCCTTTATTTTATCATTTTCAAGAGTTTATGGTAATTTTTTCCATTTTGTTTATAAAAGCACAATTTTTATATACTTTTCGTTATGTATTTTTTAGATAATTCTTTTATATTTTTTAGATTCACCTTTTTTGACTTAAAATCTTCTATTAATTTTTGTTTTACTTCTTCTTCTAGTTCTATTTTACAAATAATACTCTCTTTGTACTGAAAATCCACAATACTTATTTTGTTATTTCTACAATAATATTTAAAATTTTCTAATTCACTATATTCTAATTCTATCTCTAACTCTTCTCCAAAACATTTCTTAATAATCGAACATTTATCTATTGCTTGCAATAAACTAGCTGAATAAGCTCTTACTAATCCTCCTGTTCCAAGCAAAATACCTCCAAAATATCTAGTTACTATAATTAATACATTTGCTAAATTATTCTTTTGTAAAATATTTAACATAGGTGCTCCTGCTGTCCCTGATGGTTCTCCATCATCACTAGATTTCTCAATTATATTTCCATCTTCTATAACTCTATACGCTATACAATTATGTCTAGCATCAAAATATTTTCTTTTTATTTCTTTTATAATCTTCTCCGCTTCCTCACTATTTTCTACATAAAATAAATTAGCTATAAACTTAGATTTTTTCTCAGTAATTTCTGATTGAACGCTTTCTGCAATTGTTATAAATTCTCTCATTTAATTTTTGTATCTCCTTAAAATTTCGACAAAATGAATAGGACAAACTAGACCTGTCCCTCATGTGTCATACCTGCAACATATCCTGTTGAATATGCTATTTGCAAATTAAATCCTCCTGTATATGCATCTACATCAATAATTTCTCCTGCAAAATATAGTCCTTTTATTTTTTTTGATTCCATTGTTTTAGGATTTATTTCTTTTATATTAATTCCTCCACTTGTTATTATTGCCTCTTCAATAGGTCTAAATCCTTTTATTTCAATTATGAACTCTTTTAATAATTTTACCAATCTTCTTCTTTCTTCTTTTGTAATCTCATTTACTTTTTTATTGGGATTTATACTACTTTTTTTTATTACTGGTTGAATAAGTTTTTGTGGTAATAATTTATTTAGACTATTTTTAAATTGTTTATTGTTTTCTTTTCTAAAGTCTCTTAATACTCTTTCATCTAATTTTTCTTCTGTTAAAGCTGGTTTCAAATCAATTTTTAATATAATTTTTCTGTTTTTTAATTTTTCTTCTATTTTTTTATATCTTACTAAATGTGCTGAACTACTCAATATTGTTGGACCTGATACTCCAAAATGTGTAAACATCATTTCTCCAAAATCTTCATAGATATTTTTTTTAGCTTCTATATCTTCTAATTGTATTTTTATATTTCTCAAGCTTAATCCTTGTAGTTCTTTACACATATCTCTATTATAGCTTTCTAATGGTACAAGTGATGGCTGTATTTTTGTTATTGTGTGTCCTAATTTTTTCACTAATTCATATCCATCTCCTGTTGAACCTGTTAAAGGATAGCTTTTTCCTCCTGTTGCAAGTATAATTTTATCTGCTTTTATTTTTGTACCTTCTGCAATTACTCCTATTATTTGGCTATTTTCTACCAAAATTTCTTCTACTTGTGTATTACATTTTACTTTTATCCCTAATTCTTTTATTTTTTTTGAAAAACATTTTAAAACATCTAGTGATTTATCTGTAACTGGAAAAATTCTATTTCCACGTTCTTCTTTTACTTCTAATCCTTCTTCTTTCAAAAAATTAATTATATCTTGATTTGTAAATTGTTTATAACAACTATATAAAAACATACCATTTCCTGGAGTATTTTTTATAAATTCATCCATGTCTAAAGAAGATGTAACGTTACATCTTCCTTTTCCTGTAATTAATAATTTTCTTCCTAATGATTGCATTTTTTCTAAAAGAATAACTTCATTTCCATCTTGTGCCGAAGATATCGCTGCCATCATTCCAGCAGGTCCTCCTCCTATTACAATTACTTTCATATAGTTCCCTTCTTTAATTTAAATATAATTTCTATTTTAAATTAATAATATTTTATTTTTCCATATATTCTATAGCTTTTAATATTCCCATTTTTCCATATTCATATGTAAGTCCTCCTTGCATATACGCAATATATGGTGGTCTAATTGGACCGTCACAACTAAGTTCTATCGTTGATCCTTGTGTAAAAGTTCCAGCTGCCATAATTACTTTGTCTTCATATCCTCCCATATCTCCTGGATATGGGATCACTTTAGAATCAATTGGTGATCCCATTTGAATTCCTTGGCAAAATTTCACTAATTTTTCTTCTGTTCCTAATGCAATTGTTTGAACAATATCTGCTCTTTCTTCATCAAATTTTGGTTCTACTTGATATCCTAACTCTTCTAAAATTCTACTAGCAAATACTGCTGTTTTTATACTACTTGCTACAACAGATGGAGCAAAAAATAGACCTTTTAATAATAAAGTGTTTTGATTTAATGATGGCCCTATCTCTTTTCCAATGCCAGGAGATGTTAATCTTTCTGCACATAATTCAATTAATTCTCTTTTCCCTACAATATATGCACCAGAAGTAGCAATTCCAGCTCCTAAATTTTTCATTAAAGAACCTACTGCAATATCTGCTCCTACTTCAATTGGTTCTCTATCTTGTACAAATTCTCCATAGCAATTATCTACCATTATAATAACATCTTTATTAACTTCTCTAATAGCTTTAATTACTTTTTCTATTTTTTCAATAGTTAGACTCTTTCTTGTTGAATATCCTCTAGATCTCTGTATTTCTATTAACTTTACATCGTTTTTAGTTAATCTATTTATAATTTCTTTAATATTAAAATCATTTTCTATTAATTCTATTTGTTCATATTTTATACCAAATTCTTTTAAAGAACTTTTGCTATTCCCTGAGATTCCAATTACTGTTTGCAAAGTATCATAAGGCTCTCCTGTTATACTAAGCATAGTATCTCCTGGTCTTAACAAAGCCGACAAAGTCACAGATAATGCATGTGTACCTGAAATTAATTGTGTTCTAACTAAAGCATCTTCTGCTTTAAATATATTGCTATATATTTCTTCTATTTTGTTTCTTCCAGGCTCATCTATTCCATAACCTGTTGATGAATTTAAATGTGCTTCTTGTAGATCACATTTCCAAAAAGCTTCTAATACTTTTTTACTATTTTTTTCACAATTTATTTGAATTTTTTCAAATATTGGTCTTATATCTTTTTCTACTTGTTCTGTTATTTCTTTTAATCTATTATCCATTTTTCATTCCTTTCATGTTAATGCTTATATTTTACAATATTTTCGTACTTTTTGCAAACTTATCATTTTTAAGTTGAGATTTTTTTTGGCAAGAGGGGATATATCCCATCTTACCAAAAAAGCTGAAACTTAAATAACATTTTGGGACTTTTATATTTTTATTTATCTACTAAAAAGAGTTCAACTTAATTAAAAGTCAAACTCTTTCTTATATCATAAATACTATAATACATATTTTCTAATTAGTACAACTCCACCTGCTACTGTAACTAATACAATAAATCCTAATGTAAAGTAAATTCTCATTTGACCTGTACTAATTGATAACATAACTGGTGCATCATCTATATCATCTTCTCCTGGTTTCTTATTATCAGGTGTAGAATCTCTATCTGGCACATGGTATTCGTTATAATCTTTTGAAATTTCTGCTGTATTTGTCATAACTCCCATATTGTTTTCACTATTAATCCATGTAAGTACAACTTCAACATCTGCATACTCTCCTGGTTGTAATAATGTATTTTCTAATAAGTTTGTTGAAATTACATTGTTTCCTAAATCTGTCCATCCTGGATTATCTTCTGCAACAAATTTTAATCCTTCAGGAACATAATCTTTTACTTCTTTAGCATATCCAGCTATATCGCCTTCATTTATAACTCTAATTGAATATTTAAATTTAACTGTTACTTGATTTAATTTTTTTCTATGTAATTCAACTTTTACTACTTGCTCAGGATCATCATATGGTTGATGTCCAGTTTCTGTAACTGTTTGTTTTCCATTTTCTATAACAATAGCTTGTGTTACCCATTTTCTTAAAGCTAAATCAAATTCTACTAATTTTAAATCTTCTATATCTACATCATCTTGGTCTTTCCATTCGCTTCCATCACCAGGTACTGAATCTTCGTCATCTCCATTGTCATCACCAATTTCTGCAATATTTCTTAATTTATATTCTGTACCTTCTGCAACTTCTTTTTTAGCTTTTACTCTTGTTGCCATAAATACTTCTCCATAAGAAGCTTCTCCTTCTCCTGTATATGCTTTAATTGTTGTATCTTTTAAATAGTCTGTAGCATATAATGTAATTTCTTTTGAGTCAAAATCTACTTCTTCATAGTATTTTTCTCCAATTTTAACTGCATTTTCATTGTCTGTACTTGATTCTTTAAATGCTTTCCAACCATATTTTTTATTTACTTCATTATCTTTTAAATATTCTAATCCTGATGGTAATATATCTGTTACCCAAGTAGCTGTTCCATCTATTTTTCCTTCATTATATACTCTAATTGAATATTTTACTACATCATTTTCTACTACAGTTGGTATGTTAGATTCTACATCATAGTAATCATATATTGTATTTGTTTGTTTTTTATCTGTATCTAATTTTGCATATCTATCATTATATGCTGTTTCTTTTTCTGCATATGTATGGTTAATTGATACTATTTGTTTTCTTAAAGCTAAATCAAATTTCTTTATTATAACTTTTTCGAAATCATCATCATCTTCTTGTCCAGGTATATAATCTCCTGTTTCATTATCTTTATAATTTGGTAAGTTATTATCATTTGGAAGTTTTACGTTATTTTCTTCAGAATCTCTATCTATTACAGATTTTTTATCTTCATCTAAGTATTTTGTAATATCTGCTATATTTGTTATTTTTTCATCTGTTTTAGCAGTATCTTTTACTTTACACATAATTGGAACTTCTTTGTATGATAATGTATATGTTTTCTCAGGTGTTGTTGGATTTTCATTTTTTACTGCTTTATTAATTTTTGCATTTTCTAAGTATTTTGTAGTTACTGTTCTTCCATCTTCTGATACTGTCCAACCATATTGTTTATTAAAGTCTCCATCAACAAATTCTAAGTTTGATGGTAAATGGTCTTTTATTTCTGCTGCATATCCATCAATTTCACCTTCATTATATACTCTTAACATATATACTACAATATCGTTTTTCTTAACTTCTACTGGCTCTTTTGTATGATTATATGTAGCTGTTGTTATTATTTTACCATTTTCATCTTTTGTATTTAATTTTGATGTATCTACAACTGGTGCTCTTTTATAAGTACCCTCTGTATTTTTTAAATATTCACTATTTTCTATTTTAGTATCATCACTTACTGCTATAATAAATTTTCTTAATGCTAAATCAAATGACTTTAAAATGATATTATCATAATCTTCATCATCTTCATATTTTACCCATTTTTTTGGATTAGAATCTCTATCATCTATTGGATTTCCATCTTTATCTGAATCTTCTGAAATACATGCTTCATTTCTAATTGTAGTTCCTGTTATATTATCTGATATAACTTTCATTTTTACTGAAATTTCTTTATAATGAATGTCTTTTTCTGTTTTTGTTCCATCATTACTTCCAAATGCTGTTATTAAATTTTCTCCTACTGTTGCTTCATTTTCTTTTGATAAATAGTCACTTGAAATTTGGATAATATTTTCTTTTTTATCATCATATACAAAATTTCCCCATAAATATTTTTGGTTAAATTCAATTGCTTCTTTTTCTTCTGCTGTTAAAGTAGTATCATTAGCTAATTCACTACCTTCTTTTTCTGACCATAAGAATTGTAAACCACTTGGGATATCTTCTGTTATTTCTGAAGCATATCCATCAATTGTTCCTTCATTATATATTCTAAATGTATATGTAACAATATCACCTTTTTTTACTGCAACTGGTACTTTATTTAATGTATAATCTCCTGTTGTAACTAATTTTCCATTTTCATCCAATGTGTTTAATTTACTTACATCAACTTTTTTAATTCTTTCAGGAACATTTTGGTTATTTACTGCGACAATTCTTTTAATTAATTTTAAATCAAATGATTCTGGCATTAAAACTAATTTTTCAAAATCATCATCATCTTGTTGTCCTTTATAATAATAAGTAGAATCACTTAAATCCTCTTTATTATTATTTCCTGAATAATTTTCCATATTATCTTTATTTACACTTGGTTTTGTTGATGGTTCTGAATCTCTATCTGCTCCATTTTGATTTGTAATTGTAATATTACTTTCACTATCAAATTCTTCTGATATCCATGCAACATTTGTTAATATTTTTTCATTTACAGTATCAGGAGTTGCTGTTACTTCACATTCAATCTCTATTATCTCTGATGATAAATTACCAGATTTATATGCTGCTAAGTTGTCTGTATTATTGGCTTTTCTCTTCAAAGTTAATGTATTATTTCCTGTACTATCATAAGAATCTAGTTCAAAATTTCCACTTATTACTTTACTAAACTTTAATCCTGTTGGCAATTGGTCTACTACTTTTGTAGCACGGCCTGCTTTTTGTCCTTCATTATATATAGCTAATTTATAAGTAACTTTATTACCTTTTTCTACTAATACAGGATCCTTTTTATGCTTATATGTAGCTGTTGTTCCTGATGTTAATGTACTTTCATCAATAACTGGTACTCTAGAATTTGCTCCAGTTAATTCTTTATCATTTATTTTTGTAATATATTTTCTTAATGCTAAATCAAAAGGTTTTTCATTTGGTGTTACTTCTAAGTCTACATTTTCACTTTTTTCTTCCTTTTCAGGTATCATAACTGGTTGTGTTTGATTATCAGTTGTTGATGCCCATAAAGTAAGTTTAGAATTACTATAATTTATACTAATAGAAACTCCAACTTTTTTTGTTGTTTCTTTTGGAATAGAAATATAAAAATCTTTTCCTACTAAATCTTTAACAGTAGTTCCTTGTGCTACTTCTCTTTTATTACTATCTAATAATTTATAATTATCTGTTTCATTTCCACTGTTTTTTACTTTAAAGTCTATTGTATATGGTATTGTATTTCCAGATACTTCTGTAATATTAATTGGTCCTATTACATAATTTTCTCCTACTTCTTCATAATTTAAAGTAGTTGTATTTATTTTAGCTGGTGCCCCTGTTGCAGATGAATTTGAATAGTTATTGGCATTTGCTTTCGCTGTTTTTATTAAATAATCATATAATTGTTTTGCTTGCATTTGTCTTTGTTTTCCAGCACCACTATTAGGATCAACACCTGTTGGATTATAGTTAGAAAAAGAAGTATATGTATTTCCATCTAATGTATAATATAACCATGTTTCATCATCAGATGTTTTATCATATTTTCCATTTTCTTCTCCGTAATTAGTAAAATACCATATAGCAGCTTGTTGAACTGCTCCAATATCATCATCTGTTAAAGAAAAGTCCCAATTATCAGCATTAATTCCAGCAGCTTCTAACAATGCTGTCTTATCTGATTCACTTGATTCTCCTGTAAGATATAACATATCTCCTAATGCTAATAAAGCATCATATTTACTAATAGATGTATTATCATCAATTTTTATAGTTCCTTCAACTATAGATTTTAACACATCATTTTGTTGTTTTATTTTTTCTCTTTCTGTTTTCATATCATAAAAAACATTATATGTTGCACGCTTTTTAATATCACTAAATCCAACTCCTGCTTTTACACAATATATATTTTTATGTCCATCTGCTTTTAATGAAGCATTATCTCCTGAACTAGTATATTCAAGAATATTCCATATATATTTGCCTCCTGCATTTGGATTATTAATTGAATATCCCATATTAGGTTCACTATTAGTTCTTAATTCTGTTATCCCTAAATATAATGGAGTTGTTGCATTTGTTGCAAATACTATGTTTTGCATGCTACCAACAATAAATGCTATTATCAATATTGAAACTCCTAGAAGAATCTTTTTTGTTTTCATAAATTTCTCTCCTTCACTTACCTATATATACCTTATTATATAATATTTTATACTTTTTTCTAAATTAGTCAATAGGCATTTTTTAGAATATTTTTCCACTTATATTAGTAAAGCTCTATTTACTTACGGAAATAGCTTTACAACACTTTTTATAACTAAAAAGTATTACATTACAATTATATTACATTTTAGTTCTAAAATCAAGATTTTATGTGAATTAAATCTAATTATTTTGGCCTCCCTAGCTTTACATTAAACTTCATTTAACAAGTTGCATATTTTATCCAATATATTCATATGTTTTTAATGGTGATTAATAAATATGAAAAAGCTATTTCTAAAACTATTGATTATTGAAGTCGTGTTCATTTTTTTATTTAGTTATATTAGCACATTTGCAGATGATTTAGATAATTCAACTGATTTATTAGATGTTTCTAAAGAACTAAATGCTCTAAACTATGTTGAAACATCTAGTTCAGGTTCTTCTACTTTAAATTTAAATACTCGCTCTTGTATAGTATTAGATAGGTTAAGTAAAAAAATATTATATGGAAAAAATGAATATAATAAGGTAAAAATGGCTTCAACTACCAAAATAATGACAGCAACTATTATAATTGAAAACTGTAATCTAGAAGAAACTGTTGAAGTTTCAAAAAAAGCTGCAAACACAGGAGGTTCCAGACTTGGTTTAAAAACTGGAGATAAAATTACCATTAAAGATTTATTATATGGCTTAATGTTACGCTCTGGAAATGATGACGCAGTAACTTAATGACAGGAATTTAAAAATTGAATTTTAGTTTTATATGAAAATCTCTATTTTTATCAATAGAGATTTTTTCTATAAATTCATCAATAACATCTTGATTAATGCTTTTTAAATCACAAAATCTACTAATTAAATCATCAATCATTTTTTCATCCTTATTTAATGATTGTAAAATTTTTTCTTCCTTATTAATATATGTTTTTATTTCATTAATTTTATTTTGTAAATTTTTTTGTTCTTCTTTTAATGTAGCAGAATACTTTTTATACATATCTGCTGATATTACATTATTTAATTTATCATTATATAAGGTATCTAATTTGTTGTTTATTTTCAATAACTCTTTGGCAAGAGTAGATAGTGTAACATTATAATCATCTATTTTGGTTTTGTTTTTACTATATTCTGAAATGTAGGCTTGTCTTAATAAATTCTTGTCTGAATACTTTTTCAAAAATTCTTTAATATATTTTAATACTTCATCTTCTATATTTATATAAGAAAGATAATTGCTATTATCGCATAAATGGAAAGCAGTTCTTGTAGCACAAAAATAGTAAATTTTGCCTTTGCAATCTCTTCTTGCAAGTCTTTTATTGCACTCATCACAATATAATAAATCATGTAAGAGTGTTTTTTCTTTCATATTATTAGATGTTCTTTTATTATTATCTAACATTTCATTTACTTTATCAAAATCTTCTTTACTTATAATAGGTACATGATGATTAGGTATTACAATATAATCTTCTTTATTTAGATATACTCTAGTAGGATTTTTATGCGATATTGTTGTTTCTTTATTTTGAATCATATATCCTAAATATGTTTCATTTCTTAAAATCCTTCTTACAGAATTTCCTTTCCAAACTGTATAGAATAATGAACTTTTATCTGCATTCATATTCAAATGCATAGCTGGTGTTGGTACTTTTTCTGAAGTTAAAATTCTTGCAATAGATGTTGTCCCTTTTCCATCCAAAAAAAGTTTAAAAATTCTCCTTACAATTTCTGCAGCATCTTCATCAATGTCAAGTTTCCCTACAATTTGCTCGTTTTTCTTATAACCATAAGGAGCATAACAAGCAATATAACGACCACGCTTTTTTCTTTCTTTTAAAGAACTCTTTTGTTTTAATGAAATATCTTTTGAATACATGTCATTTAATATAGCTCTAAAAGGTAATAGTTCATTTCCTATTACCTCATTATATGTATCAATGTCATCTAAAATAGAAATATATCTTACCCCCTTATTTACAAAGTAGTCTTCTATATAATAACCAGTTTTTACATAGTTTCTTCCCATACGAGAAACATCTTTTGTTATAACCGTATTTATATTTCCATTTTCTATGTTCTTTAATAGATCTTTAAAACCTTTCCTATTGAAATTAGTACCTGTTGCACCATCATCTATAAATTCAACCATATTCACAAAATTATTTTTATGCAAATACTCGTAAATTAGTTTTCTTTGATTATCTATACTATTACTTTCTTGTTTATCGCCATCTTCTAATGAAATCCTTAAATAAATACCAACCTTTGCATTAATATTATTAACCTTATGATACGCTAACATTTTCTATCTCCTCATCGTTATAAATATTTAATTGTTGAAAATTGAAATGAATATATATTTTCTTATTTTCATCAATTTCAATCCTATCTACAATATCAAAAAGAATTTCCTTATTAATGTAATCTGCTTTTAAAAAGTTTTTTGTTTTTTCTTTTACTTCTTGATTGGTAGCTTCTTTTTTTTCATTAGATGTTATTATTTCTATTTTTTGTTTTAAGGATTCAATACTTTCTTCTACTTGCTTTCTTTCTTTTAAGAATTTTTGAGAATATCTAATATAATCAGTTTCATCAATTACACCGATTAAGCCTATCATCATAAATTTGTTCTACCTTTTTATTTAGTGATGCAATTTTTTCTTCTAATACTTTAATATGTGATAAATAATCATTTACAACTTCTGTATTATCGTTTTTCTTTTTCAAAATAACTTTTTTATATGTTTCACTATTTGTGTTAAGGATACAAACTTTTCTAATATAATCAAGTATTTCTTTTTCTAATTTATCATAATTATTATATTGTTTTATACATTTTCCCTTATTAGCAGTACCACAAACAACATATCTTCTTTCATATTTTTTGTCTTTGTATTTTTCTGTTTTAGTAACAAAATTAAGTTTATTACCACAATTATGACAATATGTTATTCCTTTGAGCAAATATTCTCTGTTTCTATTTCTAGTGTTATACTTTCTCTGCAATATTTGTTGTACTTTTTCAAAAGTTTCTTCATCTATAAGTGGCTTATGAGCATTTTCTTCGACAATCCAAACTTCTCTTGGCAAATCAATTTTCTTTTTGCTCTTATAGCTTAATTTTTTTGTTTTGCCTTGTAATAATTTACCTAAATATACTTCATTTTTTAGAATTTTTTGTACTGAAGATGGTCTCCATTTATAATAATCTTCTGATCTATGTACTAAATTCATTTTTAAATATACAGCAGGTGGCTCAATATTTTCAGCATTTAATGCATCACAAATTTTACATGTTGTCATTCCATTTATATACATATCAAATATTCTTTTTACAATTTGACTTGCGTAATCATCTACTATTAAATGTGCTAATTCATTGCTAGTGTCTTTTATATATCCATAAGGCGGATATGCTGAAATATATTGTCCGTTTTCTCTTTTTTGCCTACAAACACTACGAATCTTTTTTGAGATATCTTTTGCATACATATCATTTAATACTGCTTTAAATGGTGTTATATCGCTTGCACTACTATTTTCTTCAAATGTATCTAAATTATCTAATAATGCAATATACCTAATATTTCTTTCTGGAAAATAACTTTCAATATAAAATCCTGTTTTTATATAGTCTCTGCCAAGTCTTGATAAATCCTTTGTTATTACCATATTAACTTTGTTATCTTCAATATCACGAATTAATCTATTAAACCCAGGTCGATCAAAAGTAGTTCCGACTTACACCATCGTCAATATATTCATCAAAAAGCTCTAAATTGTTATCTTTTATATATCTCAAAATTAGATTTCTCTGATTCGTTACACTTTCACTTTCTTGTTTATCACCGTCCTCCTTAGATAATCTTATATACATTGCAACTTTAAAGTCGCGTGGATTACTTACATTTAGAAACATTTTGTCCTCCTAAACTATAAGTATTCACTTTGAGTTTATTATATATTACAATTATAAAAAAACTCAATGTTGAAGAAATAATTTTTTGTTTTACTTATAGTCATTGTATTTTAGATATTTTAAAAAGGCACTTTGTATCACACTTTCAATAGTTTCTCCGTTGTTATTAAACGATGGGATTATTTCATATTCTTTTTTAGTTTCTTTAGTAGTAATTACTTGTTCCATAACAACACCTCTTAAAAAATTATATTGGCTTTTAAAAAAATTATGATTTATTTTTTTTAGACAAAATTTCTTTTTCAGTTTCTACAATATTATTTGCCACCATTACAGCTACATCCTTAGGATACAATTTAAAACATTGTTTCATTTCTATACCTAATGTTTCAGGATTTAGTTCACCTTTATATTTAGAACTTTGCATATAATCTAATGTGATTTGTGCATAGGCTACAGCTTCCTTTTTATTCATTTACTGCACCTCCTACAAATGTTTCAAATAGTGTTATAACATTATCCCATTCAATCATAGAAAAAGCATTTAATTGTACTTCACATTTTTCAATATATGAGAAGTCTTTCTTTGACCTTATTGAAATTACTAATTTTTTACTATCATTAGCTGTATATTCAATTTCTGCATACACTTTATCCTGCTTTTCATTTAATTCATCTGCAAGTTTAACTAATTTTAAAAATTTTTCTTCCATAAATAATCTTACCTTTCTTTTATATATTTAGGTACATCAATAGATCGACCAAGTTTCTCATCAAATTCGTACCTTTTCTTTGAAGGGTTGTATTTGTAGGCACTATAATTCCATTTTCTATAATTTTCATTTGATAAATGTTTTGATTTTGATAATTCTCTAGTTGCCTGTTCATGTTGAGATTGCACGAAAGAATAATTATCATCAATTTTTTGCTTTTCTCTTTTGTTCTTAATAAAGTTATTTTGAGCAACTTTTCTCTTATCTTTTGAGATAGCTTTTCTGTAATCTTTTTCTTGCATATATCTAGTATCTTGTTTTATTATTTTTGTTATATATGCAGATGATGTATTTACTTTTTCAGCTATTTCCTTTACTTTTAAATGTTCTATATAAAATAGAGTAATAATATTTTCTTTTAATGTTTTCATCAAATCACCTATTGGGGTTAATTTTTTGTCGACACTTTTTAGGTATGACAAGACTATTAGAAATTTACTTAATTTCTAATTCTTTCATCTTTTTTCTAAATGCTTCTTGTTTCTTTTTCTTTTCCTTTAATTCTTTGTGTAGTCTGTACTTTAATTTTATTTTTGGTAAAACAACTTCAATTAAAAGCATAACTACTACAAAAGATATACCTAGTAATACAAATCTAAAAAACATTGTATTTGCTCCTTTCATTTAATATATGCAAAAGCAGATAAGAGCTTGTCATATCTGCCTTTGTAAAAATATAGTGTGTCCTTTAAAATTTGCCCTTCACTATATATACCTTAATTATCTTGTGAAAATTCTACCGTAAATTTTAAAAAATTTTAAAATCATAATTTTTAATCCCTTCAATTAGCTTTAAAATCAAGTATTGATAACGATCTTCATCTCCAAAAGAAAACTTTTTTAATAACTTTTTCTTTTTGTCTATTATTTCTAACATAGCAAGTTCATCACCTTTTTGTGCTAAAATCCCTAATTCATATATACTTTTATTTCGCATATTAAACATCTCCTTCCAAATATTTCCTCATTTTATTTAATGCTCTTATTTTAATTCTACTTACTGATTTAGAACATATTTCTAATATTTTAGCTGCTTCATCTTGTGATAGTTCTTCTTGAAATAGCAAAAAAATAACTGCCTGTTCAACAACAGACAGAGTATTCAAAGCACTATTTAATTGTAATTTATTTTCAACATCATCAAAGCAAGAATTTTCAGCGTCAATAAAGCCTTGTAGAAAAGCACAAAAATCCGCATTATCTACAATAGTTTTTTCTTTTGTGCCAATATTGTTTTCTTTTTTGAAATATCTTTTTGAAGACATAACAATCGTTTTGTTTAAAAAGTTATCAAATCTCTTTTCTCTTTCTTCTTGTGTATCACAGGAATAGTTTTTATAAACACTCATAATGTGTTCCTCCTAAATTCTAAAATTTAGGTTCATACTCCTATTCAAGAGGAACACAAATCGAAATATAAAAACCTCCTTCCTTAAAAAATACAAAAAATGAGCCCATAAATCCTATTTAGTAAAAATATTAATTATCGTTTGTTTATTACAAAATCTTTTGCAATTTCAATTTTATATTCTTCCTAAATAGGTTTATAAACCCACCAAGATTATATAAAATCTCAAGTGCAAAATGTGTCGAAAAATGTTGATATTTCTGGCATACACGGACTTTTTCAATAAATGCTTTTTGACAAAAATGTGATTTTGTAAGGCTTTCTGCAATTTAATGTTCCTAGTATGGTGTGAATTTTATTCTTTGTAGAGTGTGTAATATTCCTAGAATAACATATAAAATATACATATATAGGAACAAAAATGCTAAGGAGGCGAAAATATGACATTAGATAAAATAAAAATTGGAGCAAGAATAAGAAGAATAAGAGAAGAATTATATCATGAAACTAGACAATTATTCGCAGAGCGTTGTGGCCTATCTGAAAATCATCTAGGAAAATTAGAAAGAGGAGAAATCCTTATTAGTATAAAAACACTGAATAAAATTTGTTCTGCTTCAGGCACAAATCCTAATTATATTATATATGGTGAATGTGAGAATAAACATTTGAACATTAGAAATACAATAGATAACTTTTTAGATAATAGTTCTAAAGAAGAATTAAAAATGTTTTTTAAATTCATATCTATAATAAAAGAAACACAAAAATAGCAGAATTTAAGTCTGCTATTTTATTGCTTTTGGATTACTCTATTATATTATTGGTAGATTTCTCTAAATACTTTATTATTTCTTGAATAGACTTTTGGTGAATTTCTTTTAGTTCTGTGTACGAAATTTCTGGTGTATAATCATTTCCCATTTTACTTATAAAAGTTGGAATTTTTTTATCTTCTATGCCACAATATTCATAAGTTGCTATTTCAAATATATAAGATAAATAATTATCATTAAAAGCAACCGCGGATTTACTATATTTAAGCTCATTTTGTATCATAGTTTTTATATCATTAAAAATCTTTTTTCCATGTTTTTTTATAAAAGCATCAATAATATATTTCTCCATATTTACCACACACCTTTATTTTGTTCAAACTTGTTGTCTTTAGTATAACATAAATTAAGTTTCAATATGCTTTTTTATTTACCGATTATTGCAGGATTCATGAATCAGATTCATTCCATCCACAAAGCCAGATTTATAGTACATTTTATTTTCAATATAAAAGCATTGATTTTTTGCCTCTACATACTTTTCTACTAGCTGTTCTAATTTCTTTTGAGATTTTGGATGTACTCTTTCTCCTATAAACATAAAAAGCTCATCACTGTATTTCCTTTTTGCTTTCTCCCATCTTGTCAATTCTTCACTGCTAAAATTAAACATATCGCTATCTATTTTCTTTTCAAACAAGATAGAAATAATATCATCTTCCATAACTCTTCACTCCTTCCACGCAAATTGTATAAAATCATTTAAAGAAATGGAATGCTGAAGTGAAAAATTTTTTAATTATTTCTATTATAAACTTTTTTGACTAAAAAGTATGTCGAATTTTAGTTTTAGGACACAAAAATTTTTATAAATCATTGATATATAAGCAAAAAATATTTTTTTGAACTTATTATTGAAATTATAAATAAATCCTTATAAAATACAATTGTGTATAAAGATAATGTTATAGTTTTTGCTATAACTACCTTCAGAATTTTGTTCTGAAGCATAACTACTAAAATTTTAGTTAGTAGTGGTACATCTGTATTTTTTAATACAGCATAATTTAGGGTATTTGCACTAATCAAATATATAGATTATTTGTTGTGCTTAAAATAAGTAGAAAGTAAATGTTAGAAAGCCCCCCGACTAACAGATACTTTCTCTTTTTTTGCCCCAAAATCAAGAAAGGAGGATTTGAATTAAAAATCTTTTTACACAAAAAATTGAAAGGAGATTTTGTTATGGAAAATGGTTTTGATTTTGAAATGTATGAAACAATCTTTAAAAATTGCTTTATAAATTGTTCATCATACAAAAATGGTAACTTACAAATGAGTTTATTCGGACTTGATCCTAACGTAAATCAAGTATCGCATTTTGCTGATATTACACTAGAACAAAATTCAGTAAAATTACAAGATAATCAAGTTGTAGTAAACGACCGTTTTAGACCTACACTAATACCACAATTAGAAACTTTAGGAATATTAAAAGAACGAATTGGTAGTTGCATTGTAAAAAATGTATTTTATCCAATTTACAATATTGATTATTCCAAAGTAAATGAAAATTGTTATTACTTGCAAGATTTAGTCGCAGCGTAAATTTAAAATGAAAGGAAGATAAAAAATGGAACAAGTAAGAAAAATGAATTTACCTATTGTTGGCAGAGTTCAACATGGAGAACAACAAATTTTAAACCAAAAAAGGAGAGTTGTAGAATTAGGCTATTTTATAGCAAAGATTAAAAATGATAATATGCAATTTTTACTTAATCGTTTTAATGAAACTTACAATAAAGAAACAAAAATTAATATAAGATTTTTTGATGAGGAGCCTTTGTCAGTTCGTAGAATTAGATATAATCAAGGTGGAGCTGTATGTTATTGTATGGAAAACCAAGAACAAGGCAAACAAAAAGTATCAAATGTATGGCAACCTATTAGTTGTAGCGAGAGCTGTAAATATAGAGTTTCTTCAGATGGAAAATCTAAACCAATGTGTAATATTGAAGGAACTTTAAAATTCTTATTACCAGAGATTAGTACAGATAGAATATGGCTAATGAAAATTACAGGTTACACATCAATAAAAAGACTACAAACATATATTGATTTACAAAAACAAATTGGAAATTCCGTGATTGGTGATTATACTTTATTTCTAAAACAAGAGGAACAAACCAATAAATTAGGTAAAACATTTAACAATTATATTCTTGATATTATCAAAAAAGAAGATTTTATTTCTAACAATTCAATTCCAGAAAATCAAACAAAACAATTATCCACAAATACTGCTCAAACTGTGAATAATGATGTTGCAGATTCAAAAGAAATTGTAACTGAAACACAACCTGCTAAAACAGAACAAAAGGTAACCCCAGAACAACCAAAGGAGACAAAAGTTGCAGAAAAGAAAACTACTAAAAAGACTACTAAAACCAAGAAAAAAGACGAAGTTACAGCGTTTGAAGAAAAATACAAAGACCATTACTTTTTATTTGAAACAACTACAAAAACAATAGCAAAAGCAGGTAAACCCACAGAATACCTTGTTGTTAAATTTGCAGATGTAAAAGATAACTTAATAGATGTAGTTATTCCACCACAATTTGCAGATGAAATACTAGAATGTGATATTGGAACAGAGGTAATTTTAGATTTAGCAAAAGCTGGAGATAACACATTTACAAAAAGTATTGTTTATGAGCGTAAATTATTAAAAAATGTAGCAGCATAGCCTTAAGAAAACTATATGCCACTACATAAAACAAGTTAAATAAATAACTATATTAGCATTATAAAAATCACAAAATAAAAAGTCAATGTTGAAGGGAAAAAATGTTTAACAAATTTAAAAATAATCAATGTGTTATTGTAAATGGTTTTGGTAAATGTAACAACAAACTATATCAAGATGCAATCGGAACTGTTATTTGTCGTGATCCATATTATTTAGATTATAATATTAGATTTGAAGATGGTACTGAAGATTGGCTAGATGGTATATGTTTAGTAAAATATGAAGGAGTAATGGAAAATGAGAATTAATTATCTTAAAACTATTGGATTTAGAAAATTTGAGAAGGAATTTGAAACAAACCTTTATGACATAACTACTATTACAGGTGGAAATACAAAAGGCAAAACCAACATACTATATGCAATTATATGGGCTTTTTTAGGAACAAATTTAACAGGTGATGACAGAGTATGGCTAGGCAATAAAAAATCTGAAGATTGCTATGTAGAATTAAGATTCACTGATAATTCTAATAATGAACACACTTTAGTCAGATATAAAAACAAGTATGATAATAGTAAAAACTTTGTTGCATTAGATAATAAAAAAGCAGAACCAGAAGACTTACAAGCATTTTATAGCGACAAGAAATTATTTTTATCAATACTTAATCCTAATTATTTTATAACTAAAAAACCTGCAGAACAAAAAGAATTAATAAACAAATATCTACCTAGTGTTGATATTACTACAGTTTATGAAAAACTAGATTTTACTGAAAAGCGATATTTAGAAGGTGTACCTAAAAATATAATTGACTATTTAAAAGACCTTAACACTACTAAAAAAATGTACGAAGATAAAATCAAAAATCTTAATGGAAAAATTGAATATGCAGAAAATGTTGTTAATACACCAATAGAAGAAAAAAAGATATTTGTAAAGGATGAGGAACTATCACTTGCTAGACAAGAGTTATCTTTTTTAAGTACAAATAATTCGCTATTTGATAAAGAAAAACAGAAAAAAATTGTTGATAATTTGCAAAATCAAATATCACAAATGGAGAGGCAAATAAATGATTTAGATACTAAAATGAAAACAGGTAAAAAGATATATTTATCAATCAAAAATGAATCTGATGTGTGCTGTCCTATGTGTGAACAAAAAATTCAAAATGAGAGTAAATTGGCAACAATTAAAAATATGAAAAAAGACTTGGAAGGAGCATTTGCAAATAAACAACAACTTGAAAAAGATATAGTAGATATTAAAAGTAAAATGGCAACAGAAAGATGCAAATTACACGCTTTAGAAGGCACTCCTGACATAGAAAATGAAAAGAATATAGAAAGCGTCAAAGCTCAAATCAAAATCTTAGAGCAAGAAAAATTAGAAATTGAAAAGTATAATAATTCTATTTTACTAAAACAAAATAATATAAATGGAGCAAAACATGATATTGAAACATTTAAAAAGCAAATTAGTGAATGTCAATCTCTTATAGATAATGTAAAACAAACAAAAGATATTACACAAAAATTATACATTAACTATATTGAAGAAAAAATGAAATTTGCAACTAGGCATTTGAAGAATGTAAAAATCAGATATTATACTGTACTAAAAGATAGTGGAGAATTAAAAGAAGATTTTATTATTACATATAACAACAATGAATTAAAGAACTTATCTCGATCAGAGACTATTGCTACATCAATAGAATTGTGCAATATGTTTAATAAAATATCTGGAGTTAATATTCCACTATTTATTGATGACAGCGAAAGTTGTGCAGATTATAATTTTGCACAGGAGTATTCAAACGATACACAAATCTTAATTGCTAGAGTAGAAAAAGGACAAGACTTAAAACTTCAAGATGGCTATATGGAAAATACCAATTATCTACAAGCAGCTTAAAAACAAAGGTGGCATAGTTCCACCTTTTAAATTTTTATAAAATGAAAGGAAGAAAACATATGAAAATCAAAGTTTTATTAGTTATGCCAGGAAAGGAAGTTCAAACAGTTAGAATTCCTGCAAGTATCAAATTTATAAAATCATTTATAGGAGAAGAATTACAAAGGTTTAGAGTAAATGAAAATACTATAATTATTGCAAATAAAAATGCTTCTAATGATGAGTTTAATAGACTATTCAAAGGAAATATTATTTTAGGAACATTTATTGTAGTTTCTATAAAAAATAATCGCAGAACATCAATGAAAAAAAGAGACATAAGAAAATTTACAAATATGTTTAAAATTAATAGACACGAAAAGAAAATAAACAGATATAAAGAAGAATTTTTAGAAGAATACTATTACAATCAAAGAAAAATGAAACAAAAAAATGCTAAAAGAAATAAAGAAGAAATCTTTAATATAGCAGCATAAATAAAAATGAAAGGATGGAAAATTATTATGAATAAAGTTATTTTATTAGGAAGACTAACAAAAGATGTTGAATTAAGATATACACAAACTTCAAACACAGCAGTTGCATCATTTACACTTGCTGTTAATCGTAAATTTGTAAAGGAAGGTGAAGAAAGACAAGCAGACTTTTTTAATATAGTTGCTTGGAATAAATTAGCTGAAACCTCTGCAAATTACTTAAAAAAAGGTATGCAAGTGGCTATTACAGGTAGATTGCAAACTAGGACTTGGGATGATGAGCAAGGAATTAAGCATTATGTAACAGAGGTTGTTGCTGAAGAACTTGATTTTACTGAATCAAAGAAATCACAAGGACCAGATGAAAGTATATTAAATAGTTCTACACCAGTTACACAAAACAATGATACTGAAGAATTTATTAGTAATGGTGATGATTTACCATTTTGAGCATTGGAGGGATAATAAATGGAATTAGGTAGTAATGAAATGATTTTTACACGAAATGAATTACAAAATATTGCAAATGGACTTGTTTTACTAATGAAATTTGATGAAGAAAATAAACCAGGTCTAGGTAGTAATTTCATTGAAGTATTTAATTTATTAAATAGATTCAATGAGCAAATAGATAATATTGATATGATGGAAGGAGAACAAAATCATGAATACGAATATAATTGCAGTTAAATATGAGGATAAATTTATTCCTCGAACTTTTGGCGGAAAATCATACTCATATTTCACAATTATTAAATTAAATGAAGGTGATATTGTTAAAGCACCTACGCAAAATGGGACAAGCATTGCAAGAGTTTCAAGAGTTAATATTCCAGAAGATGAAATCAAAGATATTAAACCATATATGAAAACGATTACTAAAAAAATAAATAGAGATAGATACCTTAAATTTGCTGAAATACAGGAAGAAGTTGCTTAAATATGAATGAAAAAGAAATAGCCAATATTTTAGTTGATAAACTAAAAAAATTGGGATTTATTGTTCATAGATATAATTCAGTAACAACAAACTCTATTTATTTAAAATTAGATTTTGGAGTATGTTGTGGAATTCGTATAGCAGACCATAACGGAAAAAAGAAATATCATTATAGATTCAATGTAATAAAAGATTTTAAAGGAGATAAGATTGTTAATTTTAATAATCTTGTCTCTTATTTTTTTACATTTGAAGAAATCCCACAATTACTGCAAAAAGTACAAGAAGAACGAGAATTAAAAATCAAAAAATATGGAATTGGTAACTACAAACTATATATGCAATCAGAAGAAACATCAAATGAACTTTTTACAAGATTTAAAAAAGTATCATGAATTGGAAGGAGAAAAAATTATGGAAGGATTAGAAAGATTACAAGCAGAAGTATTAGAAATAAATAATTATAATATTTCAGCAATATTTGATTATTTAAAAACAAGAAATGATTTATACGAAAAATTTAATAATGAAGAAAAATCTATAAAGCAAATGTATAAATACATATGTGATAAAGCAAGAAACCTTGCTAAAGATAATGTAGCAATGGTAAATGATAAAGTTGTCTATTTATGGGCAATTACCTATTTTAACAAAAGTAATGAAGAATTGGGATTAAAAGAAAAGAAAGTAATGCCACCTACACCAGCTGAAGTAATAGAAAAAGAAGACAAGAAAAAGGCGAAAAAAGAAGAAAAAACACCTGAAGAAAAAAGACCAGAGGATAACCAAATCACATTATTTCAGGAGGTGCAAAAATAATGGGATATATAAAAGTCAAATATAGAAGAATGTTGGAAGAAATAGATTGTAGGTATAATTATAATATTCCATACAATTGGGATGATTTTGTTGATAAAGTGGCTGTAAAACACCACAATCTTATTATTAAGAAACCCAAAAATAAATGTATATGTACTAATTGCAAACATGAATTTACTACTACTAAAAAAGCAAAAGAATATGAAAAATGTCCTAATTGCAAAAATACATATATGATTAAAATGTATAATTTAAAACATTATATTTTTGAAGATGTTGCTGTTTTAGTTGATAAAGTGGACTCTCAACTGATTTTAAGGTTGTTTGAAATAAGATCTCAATATGATAATATAAATCGTTATTATGGTTTTAAAGTATCATCAGCAGAATATGCAAGAGTAATACCATTTGAACAAGATTGTACTTTTGTAAATGATAGAACTTCTAAAAATCAAGGTTATGTACATGTTTATCATATATCTAATCCAGGCAAATGGAGACAGTATTCAAGATATTATGGTTTAAGCACCAAAGGCTATATATATCCAAATAATTTACAGCAGATATTTCAAGACACAGAATATAAATACTCTATGATTTGGAAATTGGCGAAAAAAATGGAATACTTTGATATTCAAGATGTAATGAGAAATGCCAAAAACTCAAACAAAGTAGAGATGTTAGTAAAAACACAATTATATAATCTAGCACTTGAAGCTGGCAGATTTTATGGTGAAGGTAGCTTTGAAAATATCTTTGGAGTGTCAAAAACATTTTATCCTTTTATGAAAAAATACAATATAACTTATAACCAATTAGAAATATTACAATTACTTAAAGAAACAAATATAAAGAAAATTAGATATTTGGAAAAATTTAAGATAGATAGACTTGAAGAAATATGTATGTATATAAATATAAATAGATTTATACGATATGCTAAATTACATCGAGGCAAAGTTGATACATATCTTTACAAAGATTATCTAAAGTTTGCAAGTGTTTTAGGATATGACCTAAAAAGCAATAAATATGCTTTTCCAAAAGAATTAAGAAAAGAACATGATAAATTGGCAATACAATATAAAATACACAATAAAGAGCTACTTGATAAAGCTATTTCAAGAAGATACGAGAAGTTAGAAAAAAATGTATTTAAGAATAAAAACTTTATAATTACTCCTGCTCCTACAATAGCAGCATTAGAAGACGAAAGTAAGCAACAACATAATTGCGTAAGAACATATGCTGAAGATTATGCTTCAGGAATTTGTGATATATACTTTATGCGAGATATAAAAGCTCAAGATAAATCACTTGTTACAGTAGAAGTTAAAGACAATAAAGTTGTTCAAAGTAGAATCAAATATAATGATTCACCAAATAAAACACAAATACAATTTTTAGATAATTGGGAACGAAAAGTATTGAAAGGAGCTGCTTAATTATGGAAAAGAAAAGTAATAAAGAAAATAAAACTAAAGAAATATTTAACAAGATAGTTGATGGTGTTACAAGTATTATTGATTCTGGAGAATATGCAAAATTTTTAAAATTTAGTAGGAATTTTCATAATTATAGTTTTAATAATATTGTACTTATATTTTCACAAATGGAAGAAGCAACACAAGTTGCAGGATTTAAAGCTTGGGAAAATATGGGTAGAAAAATAAAACCTGGATCAAAAGGAATACAAATTATTTATCCTATGAGAAAAAAATATACTACTAAAATTGAAGGGCAAAAGACTTTATTAGAAGATGGAAAAGAAAAACAAGAAGAAAAAACTATAGAGTATCTTACATATAGACCAACCTATGTTTTTGACATTTCTCAAACTGTTGGTGAGCCAATGCCTTTAGAGGACAAAAGGCTACAAAGTAATAATATGAAAGACTTTTTTACCTTTTTGAACTCCTATTCCCCATTCCCTATTATTGAAGAAGATGAGATAGGAAGTGCTCAAGGATATTGGATCCCTAAGAACAAACATATTGTTCTAAAAAAATCGTTATCTCTTGATGATAAAGTATCTGTCTTATTACATGAATTAACACATGCTCTTTATGATGATTTTAATTATAAAGAAGATCGAAATTTATCTGAAACATTTGTTGAATCAGTTGCTTTTATAGTGGCTGATTATTTTGGTTTAGATACTTCAAGATGCAGTTTTAATTATATTACTTCTTGGGCTGATGGAGATATAAAGGTAATTTTAGAGTTAGGAGATAAAATTCAAAAAACAGCTAATAACTTTATTAAAAAATTAGAAAGTGAATACGGAAGTCAAAATATTAGAATAGCTGGTTAGAAAGGAAGATTAAATTATGCAAAAAGAAGATTTTGAAGAAGTTGCAAAACACATTAACATATTAAATGTTGCATATCATTTGTCATTAGAAATAACTGACACAAAAGGAATTGAAGTAAAAGCTCTTTGTCCGTTTTGTGGATATAATAAAAATTCAAAAGTTGCTACATTAAGTCTTAACACTAACAATAACAAATATTGCTGCAGTAGGTGTGGAGTTGGTGGATTCTCTATTGGCCTTTATGCTAAATTAAGAAATGTTGATAATAAAAAAGCATATAGAGAGTTACTAGATAGAGAATGTTTTTCAGTAGATAAGTCTAATATCACTATTAGTCCTATCAATGAAATTGCAGATATAGATACAAGAGATAAAATCTATAGAGAATTCTTACAAATGTTAAAACTCGAACCACAGCATAGAAAATATTTGAAAAGTCAGGGGTTCTTAAATAGTACCATAGATGAGCAGATATATCGCACTATTCCTAAAAAATACATTAAAAGAAGAATAATTGCAAATAGCTTGAAAAGAAAATATGATTTATCTGGAATACCTGGATTTTATCAGGAAGAAGATTGGGGTTGGACCTTTTCAAATGCAAAGGGATTTTTTGTACCTGTTTTTGATGAAAATAATAAAATACGAGCGTTATCAATGCATTTGGATAAAGTATATAATGGAACTACTGATATTTGGTTTTCAAGTAGTGGCAAAATAAATGGCACAGGAACTAAAAATTGGATTAGCAGAAATAATATTACTGAAGATACTGAAACAGTTATATTAACAGATAATCTAATATTAAGTAATTTAATAAAAGATGTGCTAAACGCACCAGTAATTGCTTTTTCAAGCATTAGTAATTCATATCAAATATTAAAAGCAATAGATAATACTAATATACAAAATATCATATTTACAGTAAGACCTGAAGAAAATCAAAACTTAGATTATATAATACATAGAGTTTTTAAGGATTTAATCCCTCTAGGCTATAATTTAGATACAAAGTATGTTGGGGATTACAAAGATATTCTAAAAGATGATTTCTTGTATTCTTATAGATTAGAAAAAGTTGCATAGGAGGACCGAAAATGAAAATGATAGATAATATTTTAAATAAAGATCTTACGAAACTCACCTTTAAAGAAAGACAACTAGTTGTAGATTATTTCAGATATTTAGTTAATAAGGAATTTGAAGAATTTAAAGAAATATTTTTAAAGAAAGATAAAACTGAAATATTTGAAAGAGCTTATTTAATTGATACTTATGACAATATAAGAATTAGACTAATAGGCCTTAATTTCTTTACAATAGCTAAATTATTAAAATATCAAAAAGATGGATTTATTGACTATATGTATAATGCAGATGTCAATGACAGTGTTTTTGATTATTATGATAATATAGAAAGTGAAATTATAAAAGAAGTTTCGAAGTTAAAACAACAAAATGAAATAAAAGTTGCATAAATGTAAAAAGAATAATATAACGCCTACTCTATTTTAACATAGGGTAGGCATTTTTTTATTTTGTATATATTCTGCTTGATATTGTTTTACAGTTACTATATTCATAGATAATTGCTTCCACGAGTGATAATCCCATAAATATAACAACTTCCCATGTTATATCACCATACATTACAGAAAAAGTTCTTAAAATAATGGTATTATATATTCCTAAAAAGTTTGTTATTGCAAAAGCTATAAAAGTATTTATTGCTCCAAATATGACAACACCGATTATTTCTTTTAGTTCTGATTTAGACATTTTTATTCCTCCTTTATATGTAGTCATTAGCTAGATTTAATTATAAAAAAGTAAAACTTTTAACGTATATATGTAGTTGATAACTACATATATAATTTTATTCATATTAGCACACAAATTTAATATTTTCAATATTCAAGCCAACCTTTATTTAAAAAAATTAAGTAAAAATATATGTAGTCAATGCGTTGTGTATATTTTTGGACAGTTTCAATATAATAAGAAGAAAAAAGGAGGCAGAAATGGAAAATATAACAAACGAACAAATTAATAAAGTCTTTGGAATGATTTTTCAACAATATAGATTAAAAAATAATTATACTCAAGAAAAATTAGCTGAAGAATTATCAAAATCTACAAAGACTATTTCACAATTAGAAACTGCTAAAGATGGTACTAGTAAAATGACAGACATAAACTTAATGAATTTTTTAGGTATTGCACCTAATGTTCTATATAAAGAATTTATAACAAATCCAGAGTTAAAACAAAAAATTGAAATTTCTGAAAAAATAGAAGAATTGCCTATTGATAAAATAGATGCTCTATATAAGATTATTGATATTTTAAAAGAATTATAAATAATACAAGCAGGTATTAACCTGCTCATTTTTTTTGAAACATATTTTTAATCTTTTCAAATGGTTTTAAAATATAATATCTTTCTCTAAACTTGGAATGTTAATTATAGCACATCTATATACATCAATAACATTTGTCAATTTATTTAATGGTAGATGTGTATTTATATGGTGATGACCATGTATATTTAAAAATACTTTATTTTTCTTTAAATATTTAGAGATTCCCTTTAATCCACAATGTGCCATATCATTTGACTTACAGTATAATTCAAACGGTGCATCGTGAGATACAAGAATATCTGCTGGTTCACATTTTTTTAATATATCTATACTTTCCTTTTGTGTGAACATTGGATATTCTCCAGTTTTGTATCTACTACTACCTTGAAACCCAAGTATTTTTATTCCTTTAACAGTTATTATTTTTGTATGTATATTCTTAATATTTCTTGATTCTAATACTCCAAATTCATCATGATTACCTAATATTCCATATATTTTTTCATTTGGTACATATTTAAGTATCATATCGAGATAATTACCGTTAATATCTCCTAATAAAATGCAAATGTCATATTCTAAATTTTTTACTTTTTGAATTTCATCCTCTTTTAAATGGTGGCAATCTGCAATTATTAAAAGTTTTAAAGAGGCATTTATTTGACTAATCTTCGAATAGAGCATCTAATCCTCCTTTGTATATTATATTTCCATCTAATGAGTTTTCTCGTATAATTTGAATTATATTGTTAGAATCTATTTCTATGTAGTATAATCCATTATCGGTATTTATTTCTAAAGTTTTTAAACTATTATCCTGGTTTTGTTGTCTTGAAATTGTATTGATCTTATTTATGTTACAATATTTTATTGTATCTTTAATTATATCGATTGCTTGATATTCCATAATGTCTTTTATTTCATTTAAAATCATTGATACATACTTGTCCAAATCTTCGTTATTTATACTATTATCTTCTGGCAAAATATTTTTTTCAATAGAATTATCTTCATATAAAAATTCTATTTGATTTTCTTTATTCTGTAATATGGACTCCAAGAAGGTAGATAATTTATCCCAATTATCTGGGAATTTATTAACTCCATAAGTATAAAAATCAATATTATCATAAACTACTTTGATTCCCCAATGTAAACCATCTTTTATTAAATAATTAAGATACGATTTCTCCCAATTAGAAACTATTTTTAATAATTCTTCAAGATGTATTTTTTCTAATTTATCAGAGATTTTTATAATTTTAAATTCCTTTATGCCAATTAAATCTTCATTTACTTTTAATTTTTCGATGATTTTATCAATATCAACTTTAATAAAGGGTTTATATGCCTGGGCATATTTTATATATGAATTACTTATCAAATAATGATGTCTACCTATATGTATTTTTATATAATTAGTGGTTGTATCGCATTTGTTTAGTATTATATTTTCTTCATCATTATCTAATGTTTTTTCACATAATTTTTCTAATCTATAAAAATACTCGAACCAATGCTCACCGAGTTCCATTTATTTTACCAAGTGGCAATAAAAGATCTATTATCCCTCTTGCATGAAATAAATCCTTTGCAGATAGATAATCCTTGACGAACATCATTTTTTCATCATTTTTATTATAATTATTGGAACTTAATATTTCTATTACTTTGTCTAATTTTGAACGAGTATAAGCATCTAAAAAATCTATATCAATTAGCCTTTTTTTTAATATATTAAGTTCTTCAATTAAATCTGTATATTTATTATTGTTCATGAAATTCTCCTTTATTATTATAAAATAATTTAATTAATATTTTTTAAACATATTTTTAATTTTATCAAATAGCTTTAAAATAAAATTTTTTTCTTTGATTGGTACTAAACTTGTTTCTTCATCATTTTCAACTAAATTTTGTGATTGTTTATTCTTAAATATATTGTCTGGATTATATTTTTCTTGCAACATATCTTGATATTTTTTCTCATTATCAGCATATATTTTTTCTAAGCGCTCCTTTTCAGTTGCATTATCACACCAATACTGCAAATTTAGTAAAGCAATAATACTTAATGTTTCTTCTTTTAGTTCTTGATTTTTTATAGGAACATTAGGATTTATTCCTTTTATATAATTTTTATCTTTTTCATCTTTAAACAATTGTTGTAGTTTTTGTGGAATTTTATTTCTTTTTTCTGGACTTAATAAGTCTAAAAATTCATCTATTTCCGAATATGCTTGTCGCGTACTTATAGATATGTTCATAATAAAAAACTCCTTTTACTTTTGTATTTATAACATTTAACTTATCTAATTTTAATTTCTTGAAACATCTATATTTTGTTCTTCTTGAGTCCTTTGAATATCTTTCATATTTTGAACTTGTTGATTTATTGAACCTGTTCTTGTGCTTGTTTCTGTTGCTTCTATTGCACTTTCTAATACATCTTGACTTTTACCATCTTTTGGTGTTTCTTGAGTAGGGATTTCTGTTTTGTCATGAGTAGAATTTTGTTGAGCTTGTTGGAAATCTAATGTTGGTGAGTATTGAAAAGTTATAAAACCTATATTACCAGCAGCCTGTTTCATAAGGTCTGTAACTCTGTCATAATTAGATTTATCTCCAGCTTTTTTTGCTTGATCTCTTTCGGCCATATATTTTTGTGCTTCAATTTCATCAAAGTATTGTCTTATATATGGGTTAATTCTACCTCTCGAATCATTTATTCCTGAAATACCTTTTGCTCTGTCAAGAAGTATTTTTTGTGATTCTCTGTCTCCCTTTTTTTGTGCTAAAGCTAAATTTTTTTGAAAACTTTCAAATTCTTTTTTATCCAAATCATCTTTTACATAAGGATTTACAACATTAGAATTTAGATCCCTTCCAGAAACAGCGTACAATTCTTTAGATAATTTTTCAGCAAGTTCTGTTTTTCCAGATTTTTTTGCAGCTTCTAATTGTGTAGTTAATCTATCAAACTGCAATTTATCCATATGGTCTTTTACATAAGAATTTGTTTGACGAACTGCTTCAATTTGCTTTGCAACTGTTTGAGCAAGTTCTCTATCTTGTTTTTTATTTGCTATTTCTACTTGCTTCATCAAGTGGTCATACTGGCTTTTATCGACCATATCTTTAAAATATGGATTTACTCTTGAAGAATCAGGACTTTTTCCTGCTAGTCTCATAGCAGTTTCATTTAAGGCTTTTATATGTGAAGAATCACCGGATTTCTGTGCTTGTTCTAGTTCAGTTAAAATTTCTTTATATTCTGCTTCATCAAATAAATCCTCTAAATATGGATTTATTCTAAAAGCAGGTCCAAATCGTACTTCTCTAGAAGTTACACTTTTCGCTAATTCATATAATCTTTTCATTTCTTGTGTATTTTTTTGTGCTTGTGCTTGTGCATATGCTGCTTGAAAATTGTCAAATTCTGTTTTAAATATAGTCTCTTGAAGAACAGTATTTATTCTAGGTTCCATATTTTTTTCTATTTTCATAAAAAACCCTTCTTTCATAATTTACGTACCTAAAAATATATTATCATAATAAATAAAAAAAAACAATAATTTATACAATGTTTATTGTTCGTATAACCACAAGCAAAATCAGTATTTTATATTTAAAGAATAAAGTATAATGCCTTTGATTATTGTAATAATAATATTGGAGGTAAGTATCTTGAGTATAAGAGATAAGTTATATACACTTGATAATAAAGCTATATCTAAATCAATAAATGTTGATGATAGCTTATATGAAAAAATAATAGGATTAACAAAAACAACTTATGATGTCAAAATAAGTGAAATTATCAATGTAGCAATAGAAGAATACATTGAAAGAAATAATCCTAATTATTATGCTAAACCAAAAAAAGAAACAGTAACTTATAGAAATTTAATGTTAAGAAAAAAGAATATAAAACAATTAACTAAATATCATGACAAAACAGGAATTTCAGTTACTAGATTATTAAATGGTGCAATAAAAGAGTTTCTTGATAACCTATAAAAGCAACAATTAAGATTTAATATACTAATCTGCATTGTTGTATTTTTATTTCCTTTGTGATAAAATTCTTGTAGGAGGATAAATTTATGGGACAAAATTTAAAAGAGATTATTATTTATGATGGAATGAAACATTATAAAATAAATGAGACTGAAATATCATATTTTCAAACAATAGCTGCTGATGTTAAAGTTACTGATAATGACTTTATTAATATTTCTATACCAGAAAATCTTTATAAAAACATAATAAAAATACCTCTAGAAAAAGAACAGTTTGAAGAAATTATAAGTAAATTTAATCAGATAACAAATAGATGGGATACATTAAAATATTCTGGTACTTGCGATTTATATTGGACCATTAAGACAATAGACTATAATAACAAAGTAAAGACTTTATTTTGCGATGAATATCCTGGAAATTGGTTTGAATTAGAAAAAATGTTATTAGACTATATTATAAGTGAAAAATTTGACTATATTGAAGAATATATTGTAGCATCGCTTATTTATTATGTATTAGCAGTAAAAGATGATGCAAATCAAAATTTAGGAACATGTTTAGCTGCTTTAAAATATTATGAATATTTTTCTAAAGTAAAACTACTTCCAACTGACCATCCTGCATCAAAAATGTATGCAATAATAAATTATTATATGAATAATTTAAGTGATTTGGATTTTAATAAATTAGTTTGCAATATAGAATTTAAAATAAGTCAATATATGAAAAATAGTAATCATGTAGATGATTTTTTAAAATTTGAATCTGATCAAGATGTATGGAATTTAGTATATAGAATTACATCAAAAAAATCTACACCTAACTATATATTTGAATATAGCAGAATAGTTGATATTTTAGAAAATAAGACAAATACACTAAAACTAAAAGTTAACAAGCTATGGTATTGGTTAAGCGAAGTAAAAGCATATATGCGATTTATAGAAAGAAATATTCCATATAATAAACCAAGTGAATATCAAATAGAAGATGAATATAGACAAGAATTATTAAGACCTATTACATGCAGACAAATTATTTGCTATAAAAATTGTTTGAATTGTTTAGAAAAAAACGATTTAGAACAAGCATTTTGGGAATTACGAGATTGCCTAGATGATGGTATAGGAAGATATAAAAAATATGTTAGTATTAACGAAACTCTTATATTTCAAATGTTACTAGAAGAATTTAAAAAATACACTGATAATAGCGAAGAACAACAACCACAAAATACTAATATGAAGAAACAAGATATAAATGGTTTTGAAGATATAACAGATTTAATTAATTAAATTATAAAAGTACAACAATAAAGGCTAAAATATATTGCCTGAGTTGTTGTTTTTTTTTAATTCTTATGATATTATGAACATGGATTATTAGAATTAAAGAAAGAAGTTGATTTATATGATGATTTCAGCAGAACTTTATGTGGCAGATAAATTAAAAAATCGTACAATAGTTGAGTTAGAAAGAGAGAAAACAAAATTAAAAAATAAAATAGAAGAATTGACAATATTACAACAAAATGATAGTAGCAGTATTATGATACATCCTTCACCAGAAACAAAAAAAAATATGTATATTGAATATATAAATGAAATTGATAAAAAAATTGAATGGAAAAAATTGTTAACTGATGTTAAAGTAGTAAAAATTATGATTAATAATTATATATATTTAATTACACCAGATTTAATTAGATATCAGAAAGCACAAGAAAATAATATAATAGATATTCAAAAAGAGGATATTTCAAGTAGCGATTTTAATTTTTTTGTTAATACCGCATTAGAAAGATTATATTCATGGAATGAAGAATATATTGATGAGAAAAAATCCGATATTATCAGTTGGGAAATTGATTTAACACTGCAAAACGGAGATATAAAAAAATTCATTGGAAAAGGACAATATCCATATAATTGGTCTGATTTTTATAATGATTTCTTTTTATTTGTTGAGAGAAGCGATGTTCAATCATATGATGTTGCTATTATAAAAGCTGCTATATATTATACTCTTGCAACTCAAATGGAAGATTCGTGGAGAATAATTGATTGTAAAAATTTAATAAAAGCTACAGATTTCCAACAAAAAATTGAGCAACTACCAGTAAAGCATCCATGCAGAATTAACTTTAATTATACAAAAACACTAAATAATAACTTATATAAAAAAGCAATTATTGAAACAACTCACATATTAGATACATTTATTGAAACTAATTTTGAAGAAAGTTGCAAAATACTATCTTCTATTGATAGTGAAACAGATGTTGACAATGTTGTAAATAGAATAATGGAAAATTATAAAGAATTTGAAAAAGAACAAAAAAGTAGAAATAAATTACCAGAACAAAATATAAAAAAGACTATTTCAAATGACAATAGCAAAGAAAACGAGATAACAGAAATATTAATAGTTATAGAGAACGATAAATATAGAATAAAACCAAATGAAATTAAGCAATTTGTTGATGGTATCAAATATGTTGGTAAAAAACAAATAGAAATAGATCAATTTAAAAATATCTCAAATGTTGTTTTGAATTATACGAATAATTGGGATAAATATTTTACTAAATTTATTCCAAACGAAGTTAATTGGAAAATTCAAATAAAAACAGGAGAAAGCAGTAAAAGATACTCAGGAACGGATTATCCTGAAAATTGGAAAGAGTTTTATAATGAGATAATGTTTGTTATAAAAGGAACAAAAGAGAAATTAGAACCAAACTTTGATGCAGTAGAATTAGATGATATTTTCTTGAATGAATCAGAAGAAAGTGAAGAAGATAATATAGAAACTGATAATTTACAAGAACAAAAAATAATTAAAATAAATAATGAATATAAAAATAACGGAATAACTTTTGCACTTGTTAGTCTAATAAATGATTTTGTGGTTAATAGTATAGAAGATGATGAAGTAGATATTTTCTGGTCTGATTCAGCTAGAAGGTTATTAGGTTTGGGAATAGTGGCTAATTTATTAAATAATAACCAATTAAGTATATCTCTTTTGATTGAACAAATTAAAGATAGTAGCAAATTACAAGAAGTTATTAGAGGTAATTTAAACGAAATTACTGCTAATGAACAATTAAATGAATTTTCTGAAATTGTGAGAATGCTTGACAGTGATAAACCATTAAAAAGTGTATTAGAGATAATTGAAAAATCTCTTTTAAAACTTGATTCTAAGAATGTTCAAGAAGAACAAGAGAGAAATTTAAAAAATGTAGCATTAGAAAAGATAAATGAAATGGTTGATGCAGGAGATGCAGAAGCAATAAATGAATTGGCTTACAGATATTTTTATGGTGAAGGCATAGAAAAAAATCAGGAAAAAGCATTTGAATTATGGGCTAATGCAAGTTTAATGGGAAATATTAAAGCCACATATAATGTAGCATTATGCTTTTTAAATGGAGAAGGAACATATAAAGATGAAAAACAAGCTTTTAACATTTTAAATAGATTGGCTAATGAAAAAGGGCATATTAAAAGTATTTTCTATTTAGGCGAAATATACCATTTTGGATTAGGCGTGGATGTTGATTATGAAAAAGCAATGTTTTACTATAAGGAAACACTAAAAAAAGATCCACATAATTTAAGAGCAAAATATTGTATAGCGTATGCTTATTATGCAGGTACAGGTGTTGAAAAGAGTTATGAACAAGCATATAAAATGTTTTATGATTTAGTACATAAAGATAATTATGAAGAAGCTGCTTTCCATTTAGGAGAATGCTATTATTTAGGAAGAAGTGTACAACAAGACTATCAAAAGGCCTTTGAATATTTTAATAGAGCTTTAAATAGCGATAAAGTATATTCTTCTAACATTTATAATTCTAAATTTTATTTAGGAGAAATGTATTTGTTGGGAAATGGTGTTAATTTTGATTGTCAAAAAGCTAAAGAATATTTTGAAGATATTATAAATGAGAAAAAAGATGATGTGTATTATAAATTAGCACTTATATATCTAGGAAAATATGGAACATATAAAGATGAAAAAAAGGCAAAAGAATATTTTGAAAAAATAGAAATAGATTTATGTATAGCACTAATATATTATCTTTTGGCATTAAGACCTGAAGAAGAACAAAACTTAAATAAGATGTTTGAATTGCTAAATTCTGAAATGGACTTATTCCAATATATGTTAAAGCAAATACCATATAAACATCCAGCTAGAGAATATCATCGAAGATTAGCACATTTAAGAAACGAAGAATATGATGATATAGTAAATAGACTAAAGGCAAAAATTGATAAATGTAGAACAGATAATAAATTTTTAGAAGTTCCAAAAACATTCGTTAGTGATGAAGATGTAATTTTCTATGCAACTTGTATTGTAAAATCGTATGAATATCCAAGTATTGATTCTTATATAAGAGAATTATTACAAAAAAAGGATGATGCAGCTCTAATATTTGTTGGAAAATTATTTATAAATGGTGATTTTGTAGAAAAAAATATAAAAAAAGGATTAGAATATTTATTTATTAGTAAAAAGCAAAATCCAGAAATATCTAAAGAAAATAGAGATAGTTGTATAGTTCACATAGAAACAACAACAAATGATCCTGAAATACAATTACTAATAGGAAAGCGTTATCTCGAAATACCATATTATAAAAAACAAGGTATTGAACTTATACAAGAAGCAGCAAGTCAAGGATGCATAGAAGCAACTGAAATAATAACAAATGTATTGCAAGAAATGAGAAAAGAGTACAAATCGAAATACCCTGAAGATGAGGAATATGAATGTCTTTTTGAAATAGAAAAACTAACAAAAGATCCAAAAATACAATCATTTTTAGTAGATTATTCAGAAGATGATATTAGAGAAAGTAAAGAGTATGAAAACTTTGTTAAAATGCGTTGTTTGCAATTTATAAAAATGTATGCTAACACTGGATATGAAGTTGCTCAAAATTTCTTGAATAATAAAATGCAACAAATTAAGAATAGTTTTAAAGTAACAAAAGAATTAGCTGAAGAAGAATTAGAATTTATCTATAATTATTCTATGAATGACTATGAAAAAGAAAAGATAAAAGAATTAAATCTTCAAGAAAAAATCAACTTATTAAAAACTGATGATAGACAAATAGAATTTTGGAATAATTCAATTAAATATATTGAAGATTTGGGATATATGGTTATTCAATGGATTTATTATTGGGGTGAAGGTGGTTGTTCACAATCTGGTGGAAATACAAAATATTTTACAAAAGTAGAACCTACATTAGATTTTGACACAGCAAAAACAGAAATAACTAAAGTAGTAGATGAAGCACTAAAAGAAAGAAATATTACAGGAAACAAGAAAAATGATATTGCTAAAAAAGCGGTCTTAAGGTTTTCTAGAGATTATGCTTTATATGATACAGAAACTCAAAACTATGTTACATACGATAAAACAGAAAATGAATATGAGGTTATAGAAAATTCAACACTAACTATACAAGGAAATAATTGTAGTACCGATATCACAGTAAAAAAGATAGATTCTCAATATGTTGAATTAGAACTTAATGATAGTATGTTAATAGGAGAAACTTTAGATGGTAAAATTACATTAAAAATCGATAAAGGAAATACATATGATTATGTACTTCCATCAACATACCATTTACAAATTAAAGTAATTGAAATATTTTAAATAAATCAATAATTGGAGGGAAAAATATGGCAAATGAAGAAACAATCGTAAATAAAATAATTACAGTAGATACCATTCTTGAGGTTGCAAATTATTTGGAAGATAAATTAGAAGAATATAAAAGATTATATAATGAAGAATTAAAGAGAAATCAAGGATTAGATCGTTATGAGCAAATTTTTAAATGTAAATTATCTGATAGTTCTAAAATTGAATATGAAATTACATTTATAGATAATAAGTCTCTTACCCAATCTGATTATAATTGGTTTGCAGGAAATCTTGCAAATCCTAGTTTAGTGAAAAGAGTAAATATATATTATTATATATCTTATGAGGATAACTCTGAAGATATAAAAAATAGTGTATATAGAAATGTGCATGCACATATTACATTTCATGATGATACAATTTTTATGACAGTTGACGGAAAAGAACTAGAAAATGAAACATATAATTTACATTCTACATTAAGAAATATATTGGAAAATAGCGAAGATAGATATAATAAAACTGTTAAAAATAGAAACCTTAGAATACAAAGTTTCTGTTTATCAATAGGCTTTGTACTTTCATACATAATATATTTAATTTTACTAGCAAATAAGACAAGTTTGCCAGAAATATTTGTGCAATTAATGGGTAATAAATATGCTTTAGTATTTGGACAATGGTTTGTTGCAGCAATATCAGGAAATATGTTGGGATATCCTATAATGATGAACTTTTATAGAAATATAATTCCAAAAACAAGATATTCTCATTATAGTTCATCTTCTCATAAATCAGTATATGTTGATGATGTTGAAGATTTTGTTGGTCATTGTGAAGTGCAAATTGGTAACTTTGCTAACAATGGCAAAAAAAGATTATTAATAGAAAAAATATATAAAATAACAAAAATAATTGTCCTTATTCAATTAGTATTAAGTATTATATTTTTCTTAATATTAAAATAAAATGGAGAAAATTAAGATGGATAATAATATACAAATTAACATAGAAGATATGACAGAATTAGGCAGAGGTGCTTGCTCTGTTGTATATAAATATGATGATACTACTGTTGTGAAATTATTTAATGAAAGTGGTAAAAAAATGTTTACACCTGAAGCATTTTCTCAATTAGTTGGATTATCAAATTCTACTTGTGTATTTCCTCAACAAGAAATATCAATAGATGGAGAATTTGCAGGATATTCAATGGAATATGTAAAAGGTCAAAAACTACATGAAATTATAGCTACATTAGATATACAAATGCTTATAGATTCAATAAAAAAAGTAGAGATGGATTTACAAGCATTATCTAAAGAAAAAGTTTTATTCCAAGATGTTAATCAAGGTAATATTATGTGGGATGAACAAAATGGATGTATAAAAGTTATAGATACTGATTTTTTTGAAAGGTCTGAAAATGTAACTGAACAACAATGTTATAGTAATAATATATCAAGTTTTAATAACATTTTAGAAATGGAATTAGGTATGTTAAACGGACAAGGCTCAAAATTATCACAATTTTTACACAATAATCCAGAATTTAATAAATTATATAGAAAATATACTATATATCCTTTAAATGGCAAGAACATATCAGTAACAGAGCTTATTCAAAAAGCAGTAGAAATAATTGAAAATGAATATGGAACAAAATGTACAACCTTTGCTGAAATAAATCAAATATTACCAGAGCAAGCAAAAGATTTAGAGCAAGGACCTGCTGATGTACCAATATTTGAACCACCAAGCAAAGAACAAAGAGATGTTGAACCACAAAAAGTGGGATTTAAACAAAGAATTGCTGATATGTTATCTAAAAATACATTGTTAAGAAAAATACCTTTTATAGATAGATTTGTTAAAGAACAAGAATCTCTATTATTACCAGCAGCACAAGAAACACCAACAATCAGTGAATGCCAAGATAAACATCAAGAGTTTGTAAATCGTTTATCGAAGAATGGAGAATATAGAAATTTACCGGTAGGACAACAAATAAAAAGTGTAATGAGAGATGCAATAGAAGCAGCAAAAGAAGATTATAAAAAAGAAATGTCTAAATTTAAAGATTTAGAACCACATTCTATGGCCGATCCACAAAAAATGGAACAAATGAGAAGGAAAATGGACGGCAAATCTTTAGAGGATGATTTATAAATGTATATAATTAAATATTATATAAATATATTAAGAAAAGGGGTGATAATATGCAAGTTAATGATAGAATAGTTAAAACAAATTCAGAGATAATCAATTTAATAAGAGAAGGGATAAACCCTTTAGATTATATTAAAGACGATGTAGATATGGATTTAGTTTGTAATGCGATTGCTCATGTAAAGGAATCAGAAGATCCATATTGGGATGATTCAGCAGAGACTCTATTAAAATCAATAGTATTTTATCTATTATTTAAAGGTGGCGAAACAAAAACATTATCAAGATGTTTAGAAATAGTTGAATTAGGATTAAATGATGCTAATTCAAGAGAAACAATAGGAAAAATGTTAGAATGTGATGAAAGAAGTAATGTTCTTTTCAAAGCTATTGAAATTGCATCAGATAAAACTTATACATCTATTTTTGAAACATTAAAAGATAAACTAAATGAAATATTATAATAAAAAAGCAGGATTACACAAATTGGTGATAATACCTGCTTTTTGATTTAGTAAATAATATAAATATATGAATTAATTTATATTTTAAACTATATATATCACTAATAATGCATAAAATCAAGCATTTTTGCGATTTATTACTTTTAATTCTGGATAAACACAATAAGCATAGGGTGTTTTACATTCAATATTGTCAAAACAAGAATCATCTTCAAACAATATAATAAATTTATCTGCTTCAGGAATAATTGGAGAATTGACTTTTAATAGCTTTAATACACCTTGCTCATTGTTTTTGTCAGTTACTATAACATTATATAATATATTTTCTTTTGTAAGAAAAGTAATATAAACAGGATCATAGCCTTTATGAAATTGTTTAAATCTGCCTTTATATCTGCATAACACATTTAAAGCATTTATCATTTTCATATTAAGTTCTTCGTTATTATGTATGAAAATATCTCCTTTTTTACTAACAAAATTACCTGTTAAAATATCTTTGAAATTATCATTAGGTTTATCGTATAATATCTGTAGCTGCTTTAGTGTAGCACACCCAAAATCTTGTAAAAAATTGATTACTTTTATTCTTTCATCTTCTAACATATAGAAACCTCCTTAAAATAAAAAATAAAAAATAAAGCCAAAATATTGACTTTTTCAAAAAATTGCATATAATAATAGTAAACTTGCTCTAAATAACATGTTATTTTCGAAATTTATTTGACAAATACAAAATAATATGTTATTATTTAATTACAAAATAAATGAGCTTTGAATATCACTGTTATTCAAGACATAGTCGTATGTGTACCTGCGAATGCACATACTTTTTTTATGCCTAAAAAAAATAGAGCAGGCTGCGAACCCCACTCTATCGACTATGTATTGCTACGCATTAGTCTTAGCTTTGCTGTCATTTTGCATTTGTTGTTGCTGTTGTGCCTGTTGTAAGATGAAATTCTTCTCTTTTTCAGCTACTAACTGCTCAACTAAACGCAAAATTAATTCACTGTTATTCAAAACAATAGCCTCCTTTCCGCCCTTCAGAAAGGGCTGGCCTTTCTTCTGCGTAAGGTTGCATATATATTACTACATTTTTTGATTAAAAACAATAAAAAATAAAAATTATTCTAAATTATTCTCATTAAATATCCATAAATAAATTTCTTATTTTCTTTAATTTCTGTTACTTTTATTAACACTTTATCTTTAAAATGTGGAAAATTATTAAATCTAGCTGGAACTCGTACAAGGCAAGTTACATTTGAATTATCTAGTTGTACTAAAATCCCACTTCTCTGCTTAGGAAAGGCAATTACAATGCCTGTATATTCCCCATTCAAAGATATGTATTTTCTTATATTTTTAAATGGGTTTTCTTCAAATTCTTTAGCTGATAATTCAAATATACTATTTTTAGTATCTATATTTTTTAATCTTACCAGCAGATAATCTCCAACTTTATAAATATCTTTACAATTTACTATATATGTATGTTTTAAATTATCTGCTTTAATAATTACTTCTTTACCATACATATCAACAATAATATGCTTTACACCAACAGCAATAATTCGCACTCGTATAACATCGTTTTGTTTTAATTTAGGAATTTCTATTTTTGCTCTTAATTCCATAGCATCTATTCTACTTCCTATTGCAACATTTGCAATATTATCAAGTTCTAAAATAATAAAGTCAATCTCAGCCCCTAACATACCACGAATTAGAGATTTATTTTGTTTTGATAATGCTAAATGTGTAATTGGTATCAATACTTTTATATCTTTGTACCAGACTATAGCACAAGGAATATATTTGTCTTTTAATTTGTAGTATTCATCTTCTATACCTGATATAGTTCCTGTAAGTATTCGTTTTTCTTCTTTACTTCTTAATAGTTCTTTTATAGATAGTTCTTCCAACATTTCACCCCCAATCAAAAAACACTTACCTTTAAGTAAATGTTTAAAAATTATCTAATGTAATTTCTTCAAACTCTTCAATTTTTTCTTGTTTCTTAGGTTCTTCTTTTGGAATAGCTTGAATTACTTGCTTTGGAGTTTCTTGTTTGTTCCAATTAGGTTTATATTCACTTATTGAAACATCTTTTAATTTTTTTGCAAGTTCATGTTCTGTATATACCATTTTATTAAGCAGCAATGGTTTATTACCACGAATATTAACTAAAAGCTGATTATATGGTATTCTTAAAATTTCATCATCATTTAATAAATTCCTCTTTAGTGTAGATATATTTTTTTGACCAAATTCAAAACTTCCTTCAATTCCTGCTTCTTTTCTAACAGACTGAGTTTCTGCAGTTGCAACACCTAGCAAATCACTAAAATATTGTGCTGTTAAAGTATCTGCAGCACCGAAGACATAGTCTAAAATCACAGTTACCGGATTATTTCTTGCCATGTATCCATTGGATAGCGATTCTTAATCTGTCCGTATATTTTGAACTATTGGAATTAAAGCAATTCCACGACTTCTTACTGTGCTAATCTTTTTATTGAAGTCTGGTATTTCTCCAATGTTAGCAAATTCATCTAAGAAAAAGAATACATCATTTTCGCACTTTCCATCTATTCTTGAATCAGCATATTTAACAAGCTTTATAAACAAAAATGTAAAAAACAAAGAAATTAAAAAGTCTCTGCTTGAATCTACATCACTTGATACTACATAATAAATACAAGGTTTCTTACCTGGTAATGTTAAATCAATATCAGTTGCATTTGTTAGTTCTTGTAATTCTTTATTTTGAAATGCTTGTAGCCTAGTTCCTAGACCTGTTAATACTGATGCTTTTATTGTATCAGATCCACTTGCAAAAATATTGTAGCTCATTCTTGCTGGACTTTCTTGAGGTATTCCTTTAAATATGCCATCAAGTGTTGCGATATCACCATTTGCAATTATTTTGTATATATCTGTTAGAGTATTTTGGTCTATTTTATTCTCTAAAAAATAAAATTCAAAAGCCTTTAAAAGATTTTCTTCAGCACGAGGCCAGAAATCATCTTTTCCATTATGCTTTTGCGTTCCTGTTATAATTACATTTGAACTGGTTTGAATATCTGTAATATCTTCATTTTCTCCTAACGGATTCCACCTATCAGAGTGAGCCATATCCTTTAAGTTAAATACTTTTACGATATAATTATTTTCTCTAAATAATGTATTTGTCTTTCGATAAATTTCTCCTTTAGCATCTGTAACTATAATAGACTTCTTGTATTTAAGTAATTCGAGCAGGTTAGTTACCAAAAATCCGAATTGTCTTCATACTACCACTGCTACCAAAAACAGCAATATTCTTATTAAAGTAACTGTCAAATGGTAGTTTTATAATATCATTGTCCTTTTTACCAAGTATCAAACCAGGTACATCGTTTCTTCCAAGTATATTATCAATATCATTATCATTTAACCAATTAGCTGTTCCGAAAGTTCCATCTTCAGCCTTTAAATTTATGCCTTTTATTTCATCAGTTTTATAATATATGACTAATTTTATTCCTATAGCAATTAAAAGCGAAATAAAGGCAATTATGGAGCAAATAAAAGCATAATAAAACTGATGTATAATAATATTTTTATTAAAGCATTCATTTAATATATTTATATAATTTTGAATGTTAATATCAATTAAAATATTTAATATTATGAGAAATACTATGGATGAATAAAAGATTATCTTTTTAGTCATACATTTTTATATCTTTTTCTATGAATTCATCTAAATTTATAAGTTTATAATTAGCAGTTGGTATTTCTTGACCGTAATAATTTTACAATGCTTTCGCTGCAAATAATATCAGCTTGTTTTTGATTATTATTTTTTAAGAAAATATCTATTCTATTTATTTTTTCAGTATCTACAAAATAAAAATTTGTGATATATTTATCTATATTATCAGTATAATCGCAAAAGTTATATTCTGATAAATGTACTTGGTCCTTATATAGTTTATGTATTACTTTAGGCCAATTAACTTGATTTAAATATTTTAGTTCCTGTAATTTATTGTCATTATCTTCACAAATTATTACTGAATTAAGACCAAAGGCAAAGTCCCTTAAATCAATTCTTTTTATATCATTTATTAGAACAATAATATTTTTGTGTTTATTTTCTTTCTGAAGATCATATATAACTGAATTTATATATTTTTGCGTATGTTCTTCTGAAATATGATAAGTTAAATAATTTGTTCCAAATATTTTTAAAATTCCTATATATTTACGAGAACTTTCTGTAAATGCTGTTTTATCTTTAATTTCAAAAGATGGGGTAAAGGTAATATATTCATTTTTATTATATAAAGCTGCTAGATGACTCATAAACTTTAATCTATCTGCGTATTTCTTTTGATATACTAAAGGAACTGTATGTTGACCTAGTATTTTCATAAAATTATACCCATCATCTGCAAGAACTAAATATTTTTTGTACCTTCTTATAATGCCATTTTTTATTAGTTTTGTTATTCTCTTTGGATAATAAGTATCATCAAAGAAATATTGAACATCTTTACTAGAGATATATTGATAGCGACCTATAAATTTCACTAAATTTATTTCATTTATATTTGTCGGAAAAATACTTTTAATTTCAATCACCACCTTTTCAATTAAGTTTTTTATATAATGGTTCTTGGGCAGCTATGCGATAGCTTTCGCTATCACACACCTACCCTATGAAGATAAAAGTGTCCTTTAAATCTCTCTAAAGTATTGTAAAATAAGGCTTATTGCATTTTAAAAAATGTCCTAATTTTAACTTTTTTTAAGGTCAAAAAAAGGACATTTTTAACTAACACTATTTTCTAAAATTTTTATACTATTTTTGGCATCTGAAATATAAACTTCAGTATGAGGAATTTCTGAAAATTCACCTTTTACACAATAAAACATTTTATCAATATTATCATCTTGAATAACACCACTTGAAATTAAAGCATCTGATATTGGTTTTATAGATTTATTATCAATATCCCATCCCTTAATATTGTCAAATATTTTAATATATATAAATACTCCTTCAGTAAACATATTTACATATGGTTTTGTTATTTCTGCAATATTTAATAAAATATTTTTAAAAGCATGAGTTTTCAAATTTTTATATGATGGCATTGGTTCAGGTATATATATTTTTAATATATTATCTTTTACCTCAGCCTTATATTCATCACTAATATTTTTAATTCTTTCCGTTTTATATTCTACAGTTTTATTGTATAACTTAATTTGAGTTAAAATATTATATCTTCTCTTTTCCAAATTTCTCAAAAAAGCCTCTAGTTGTATATCATTAATGTTTTTATTATTTTCTACAAGTAAATGTATATTTTCTTCCAAACTCACTAATTCATTTAATAATTTATCTGATATAATCATAAAAAAAGTCCTTTCTTTATTATAGTAAAGGCAAATTAAAGGACTTTAAATTATTCTTCTATATTTTCTAGTTCATCATAAGCATTAAAAATAGTTGCTGTTATGATTTCTCTTGTTTCTTGGTTAATAGGGTGGCATAAATCCCTATATGCTCTTTTTTCTTCTCTTAATCTGCGAGAAGGCATTGCTACAAATCTTCCATTCTTTTCTGATTCTAATATTTTAATTCCTCTAATAATGAAGCTATTATTTAGCACTATATTTGCATAGCCAAGTAAAGCTCCTCTTTGTTTAATTTTAAAAATTTTAACATCTGTTATTTTAATCTCCATAATAAAAATCCTCCTATAAATTTATTTTTAAAGGGCAATTTATAAAGGATTATTATATTATCATTATTCAATTCTATTTACCGGTTCTTGGTAATGTTACTTCGTGTTTTTCTTCAGGTATATGTGTAATTGTAGTCCATTTACTATTTGCTTCAGCGGTTACACCAAAATACACACCAACAGTTTTAGTATAGTTTGTGAATGTATCACTTTCCTTTAATGTATCAAAAGATTTACATACCATAGTAGGTTTTGTATCTTCTTTGAAACCAACATCTACTTTACCAAAGTCAAACATTGTTTCAACAATATATTCATCTTCTGCAAATTCCATTGTTGTAAAGTCTAAATTATAATTTTCTGTTGTTTTCAAGTTTTCTTTAAATAAAACATAATCATCAGATTTATTTGTTTTATAATATACATTATAAGTTAAGTCTTGATTCCATGTTCCTGTTGTCATAGTTTCTAGTCTTATATAATCAGTAGGTATATAATCGAACCATTTAAAGTTTTCTAAATATACATTTGATGCATTACCTACATTTGAAAATTCATAATTTACTTCTTCTCCAGGTTTAATTTCTGTTGTACCTTCTTTATCAACTGTTACTTCAATATCTACACTATCATTTTCTATTGTTAATGGTACAATTTCATTATTTTCTACTATTTCAAATTTATAAGTATTTTCATTTAATAAATAGTAAACTGATCCAGTAGAAAGTTCTTTTGCATAATATTTTCCATAAGGGATAAGCTCAGACTTTGCTTTTCCTGTTTCATCTGTTGTAATTTGCGCGATTTCATTGTCGTTCATATCATAGATTCCAAAAGTAGCATCTTTTAGAGTTTCTTTTGTTTTGCTATCAACTTTTGTAATTTCTAAATAGCCCTTAATTTTTTCGTTTTTGATGTCATATTCTAAATTTAATATTTTTACATCTTGTCCCTGATATTCGCTATTTACAGTTATTACTTCATCACTTAAAATATAACCTTTTGGAGCCTTAGTTTCTTTTATTAAAAAATCTAATAAAGGTAAATCTGTTTTAAAAGTAGCTTTTCCACTTTCATCACTTGTTGCAGTTTCTATTAGTTCATTTGCTTTCATGATTATTTCACCTTTATAATTCATTATATCTTCTTTGGCATATAAACTGAATTCTGCACCTTCAAGTAATTTTTCATCATCTTCATCTAGTTTAAATACATTTATTTCTAACTTTTGTCTTTCATTAACAAAAGAAGTATTATCAAATACTATTGCTGTATTTTGGTCTTTATATTTTAGTGATACATTTTTTATTTCATCACTTAAAACAAATCCATAAGGAGCTTCAATTTCCCTTACAGAATATTCACCTAGTGGCAATTCCTTTGAGGTTGCTCTTCCATCATCTTTTGTGGTAATTGTATCTACTATTGTTCCTTTTTTGTATATTATTGAACCATCATTTGAAGGATCGTAAATATCTTCTTTTACAATTATTTCATATTTTGCATTAGCAAGACCTCTTTCTTCATATACAAATTTTCCATCTTTATAATCTACTAATACTTCACCTTTCTTTTCAATATTTACCTTTCCTTTAACAGATGTATCTTTTTGTATAACTGTAATTACTGGTGTTTTTCCATCTTCTAATGTTTTATAGGCAGTATTAGATGTAATTCTAAATTCAACTGGATTTTTACTAATTAAATAGCCTTTTGGACTTTTTTGTTCTTCTAACTGATAATTTCCAACTTCTAATTTATCTCCTGTCATTACTCGACCTAGTTCATTTGTTGTCCAAGAATCAATATAATGAGGTAGAGGAGACCAATTCCAATATCCGAAGTATTTTCCAGTGTCTAAATTCTTGATTTTGAATTTTGCACCTTCAATTTTTATAACTTTTCTAGTTTCTGCATCTTGTTTTACTATTTCTAAAATTGCATTAAAAGAAGTATCATTAAATACTCTCCATACTTGTGGCTCAGCACTATCATTTGTTATAACTACTTTAAAGTCATTAACTTTATATTTATCTTCTGGTACTTTTGTTTCTCTTACAACATAAGTTCCAAAAGGTAATCTTTCACTTACTGCATAACCTTTATTGTCTGTTACTAATACTTTGGTTGTTTTACCATCCGCATTTTTTGCAATAGGTGCTTGTTCCCAAGAACCATATTGTTCAATATCTTTTTGTGCTTTTATTGTAAATTCAGCACCTTCTAATAGTTCAGCTTCACCAGCCTCATCACTTGATATTTTTATAATTTCGAAAGGTTGAGATATTACTCTTTCTTTTACAGTTTGCTTTTTAGTAACTATTTTTACATTTTGACCTTCATATAATAAATCAAAATTATATCTATTAGTATCTAATGTATAGCCCTTGCTAGGCTTAATTTCCTTAATGTAGTATTCGCCTAAGTATAAATTATCTAAGGTTGCATTTGCTTCCTTATTGGTTACTAATTCTCCTACTTTTACATCAGTATTATAAATCATACTGTCATCAGTAGGATCTAAAATTGGAGTTCTAGCATATAGACCATATACAGCTCCTTCAAGAGTTGCCTCTCCTTGTGGTTGTTTACCTGTTTTGCTATCTTCTTTTGAAATTGTAACACTACCTTTTACTCTTGTATTCAAAACAGAAATTTCATAAGTTTTTCCGTTTTCAATAACTCCAATATTTTCGCTAACTTCGACTTTTATTGTATATTTATTAGGTGCTTTTTGTTCTTTCACATAATAAGTACCATAATCTAGTAATCCTGATATAGCAATACCATTTTCATTTGTTGTTATGCTTGTTAATTTTGCATTATTAGTATTGTAAATGTCGAATATAGTTCCGGCCTTTTTTACTACTTTGTTACTTTCAGCATCTTTTTTTACAACTTGTATTTTTCCCTGTTTCCAATTATTAGTTGCTTCATAAGTTGTAGTTTTTGCGGGTTGTATTTCTACATTTTTTATAGTTGTATCTAATATTAAATGTTCAGGTACAGAAACCTCTTGAATATATATTGTTCCTTTTTTTAGTTGATCGATTGCAACTTTTCCATTTGAACCTGTTGTATATGTTCCAATAGGTTCTGACATATCTGCATTACGACTAATTTTAAATGTTGTATTAGGTATATAGTTTCCTTTATTATCCTTTTTTGCTAACTCTAATTTTCCATATAAATTAATTTTTAAATCTAATAGCATTCCTACTGGATCATTGTAATCTAGTGCATATAATTGATTTTGTACTCCCTCAGTAAAAACAAAATATACAGTTGTGTCTTTATCCGCAGTTTCTTCTTTAATGATTCCCCAGCTTTTCATTGTACTTTCTGATATTTTATAAGTTTCTCTTGTACAATTTTCATCTACTGTAATTGATAATGTATTTTGACCTTTTGTATGTGCAACTCTTATTCCATCTACGGTTTTATCAAAACTCACATAGTCTTTTAATACATTATTTGAATCGCTAATTGTTTTTGTTTCTCCAGCTTCTACTGTTATTGTGTCATTTATAAAACTAGGTTGTATTCTTATATTATTTATTTTTGAATTTACCTCATTTTTAAAATTTACATACCCATTTTGAATATTTGAATCTCTAAATGTTGCATTAGACTGTCCTAGCACTTCCCATATCATTTGCTGTGTATAAACATAGTCCATTTTTCTACCGTTATCTGCCATAATTCCACCATCGACAGCATAGTTACCATATTTGCTATACCATCCAAAATATGCTACTCGGCAGGCTTGTTTCATCTTCTCGTCTGTTGGTTTGATATGTGTCGCTGTGTGTATTTCTCCTGTTGGACTGTCTACTCCATGTTCACAACAAAACACTGTAAGTTTTTCTCCTGTTGTATAGTTTACTAATCTTCTTATTAACATTCCCACACTTGTTTTATTGTCAGTTGTATAAACATTTGAATCCCATTGACCTGATACCCACTTACCAGTACCACTACTTGATACTGCGAATATAGGTTGAATTGTACCAAATAATGTTATTATAATATACATTATTGCTAATATTCTTCGCATTTTGCTTTTTTCTTTTAACATATAAAAAATACCTCCTAACTAAAAAGAGAACAATTTTCTTGTTCCCTTTATTATTTATTTTTATCTATAATAAAAATTTATTGTCCATTTTTTGCATTGTGGACAAGTCCAAACTTCATAACCTGAAGGACATTTCTTTAAATATTCTTCTTTTGTAATTTCATCATTTTCCCATAATTTGCCCCATTTTTCTTGTTGAGAATTGTAATAGTTATCTGCTTGAGCTTTTGTTTCAAACCATAGTCCTGTATTTCCAGCACCCATTTTATGATTATTTCCATAACATTCCTTTTTTTCTGCAACTTTAACCTCTATTTCAGTAGAGTTATCTAAGGTTTTATTGCTTTTGTCCTGCGTTTCTACTTTTTGGGGATTAGATTGTTTAGTTTCTTCCATTTGATTATTAGTTGTTTTTTGTTGTTTTTCTTGATCTGTATTTGAGTTTTTTATTGTTTCATTTTTAGTTATAGTTTTGTTATTATTTGATATTGTTTCTTGCTTTTGAGAAGGCTTTTCCTCTTGCATTGTTTCTTTTTTTTCAACAGATTCAACATCTTTTGCATTTTGATTATATGAAATAGTTTCTTCTATTTGAGTATTTTCTTGCAATTCATTTGGTATAAATTTAGCATCCTCTAATATTTCATTTGAAGATTCATCTTGAATAATATTATTTTCAAAAACATATGCAATTTTAAAATTTTTATAATTTAATAATAACTTTCCAATAAAAATGGAAATAACAACAATTAAAACAATAATAATACATACATATTTTTTCTTATTCATATGACATCACCCTTTCTATATTTAGGATAACATCTTTTATTTTTGTTTGACAATGTTGAAGTAAGAAAAATTTTTTTATAGCTCTAACGCTTGCACACAAAGCCTTAACGATGGTTTTCCTTTAATACAAGTTATAAGTGTTAATGTATTTTCTTCTGTATTTTCCAAATTAGACCAATCATTCTCATCAATTTGAGTAATACTATTTACATAGTATTCTTTAGTTCCAAGAAAACTGATATAAGAAATTTTATCTCCTGTATGTAAAGTATGTAATTTAGCCCAAAACTTATTTGTGTTATGTGCTGCTAAACATACATTACCATTGTAATATGAAGAATTTTCAAAATGCCCAACTCCTTTAGCAAGAGTAGCAAGAGATGTTCCTTCATAAATAAGTCCTTCAAAGTCAATTTGTTCAATCTTAATTACACCTACAACACTTTCTCCATCAATTTGTAATAGCAAGTCATCTTTTGTAGTGATATTTTCATTATCTAGTCTGTCTTGAACATTGTCATCAGAATAGATTTTACATACATTGTCAATTTTAGATTTATTTTTAAAATGTATTACTATAAAGAATGTTGAAATAATTGATATAATTATAACTATTACTATAATTGATATTGTGATTGTCTTTTTTATTTTTTTACTCAAAACTCAAAACCTCCTTTCCTTCCAATAAAATAGAACTAGTTTGTTTCTAGTTCTAAAATATCTTTTATATATTTTGAAATTTCAGAAAATGGGGTTGGATTCGTAATTTTTTTGCAAACCTCCTCCAAGTCAAATGGATCAAAAACAATGTCATAAATTCCTAGAATTAAGGCATCTTTTAATTCTTTGACTTTTTCATTTTCTAAAATGAGAATAACTTGTATATTTTTTTCTCTTACTTTAAACATAAAGTCTTTGAAATTGTATTTGTTTGGTTGAATAGTAGCAATTAGAGTTGATGCTTCTTTTTCTTCTAGTACATAATCAGGATAATAGACAATTCTACTATCTTCAATTTTTTTACTTAAATCTCTATCTAACTGCTCATTATCTGTAAAAATCAATACCATTTTTTAATTACCTCCTTCAAAGTAGTCCTCAGGATTTGCAAAATTGCCATTTATTCTAACTTCAAAATGTGCATGTGGTCCTGTTGAATAACCTGTACTACCGAACTTTTAGAACTGCTTGCCCTTGTACTACTGTTTGATTTGTTTTAACTAATATTTCAGAGCCATGTGCATATAAAGTTACTATGCCATTTCCGATGGTCTATCATAACCATATTTCCATAGGCAGAATTATAAGTTGCTTTTATTACTGTCCCATCTGCCATTGCTACGAAATTGCTACCTGTTGGTGCTCCGTACATCAGTTCCGAGAATGTAATTTATAAGCACCGCGTTATTGGATGAGTTCTCATACCAAAATGAGAAGTTATATTCGTATAACCAGGTATAGGCCAAGTGAACATACCGAGTTGGAATTAAACCTTTGCCATCTGTAATTATTGTGCTTGAAGATGAACTACCTTGTAACCAACTAGTATTTTCTTCACCTTCATAGTAACCATTTGCTGCTTGTATTACTACTTCAACATCTGTGTCAATATCACTTTCTCTAATATGTAATTTATCCTTTAAGTATTTCTTTAATCTTTCGTATTTTTCTCCAATTAATTCTTCATTTGTAAATACCTTTTTAGTAGTTTTAGTATTATCTTTTTCTATTGTTTTTTCTTCATAATGGTATTTATAATGTCCCATTATTGTATCACTTTCAACTAATATATAAGCCGTTTCTTCCTTTGTGGATGTACTAGTATTTCCTTTGTCATCTTTTGTAGTAGTTTCAACTTTTACTGTTATTTTTTCATATGTAAATGTACTTTCAAATTCACTTGCTACTTTATTTAATAAAGCTTCATCTATTTCAGTATTATCTGTCATATTATGAAATGCCATAATAGAATATAAATGAGACCACTGAACTTCTTTGTCTGTTTCTCTACTATCAATATCAAGCAAATATTGTGTACTTTCGCCATCTTTGTAGTTATGACAGGTATTTAAGTATTCAGCTTTTTCTATACATTTTGTCCTTAACTCTTGCTGTGCTTCAGGCATAGAAGAACTGTCAGTTTGTACCTCTTGAACAAATACTGCATCAATAATCGTACAAATAGCAAAAAACAATCCAACAATTATAATGATAAATGGAAGAAAAGGCTTAATTACTTTAAAAGCAACTTTTTTCATTTTGTTTTTTACTTTACTTTTTGCTTTATCCTTTAGATTCATTTTCATCACCTAATTTCTTGATGTCATTATTATTTGCTACTTTATTGATATACTCTGTATTTTGAAAATTGTTTTTTCTTACATTATGATTATTGCTTTTATATGGAGATTTACTAAAATCACCTTCAGCCATTTTTGCACCCATACTTAAATATGCTTTAGTAGCATTGAATCCGGTTTTTGCAACCTTACCTACAACAGATTTTGGTGTATTTGTACTGCCATTTGACATATTTACTTTATTTGCTCCATTTGATGTAGGGATAGAAACATTAGTATTTTGCTTTTCTTTTGGAATAACATTTCTAATAGGATTTATATTTCCGTTATAATCTTTTTCATCACTTAAATTCATGCCAGGACTAACAACTGATTTCGCTCTATTTATAAAACCTTTTAGACCTCCTCCAGAATTATCATTATTCGAAGTTCCAGTTTTTATATTTGATGATGGAGAATTAAATTGCTCTTTAATCGCTCCAAGACCAAATCCGAGCATTGCACCCATACCCATAACTCTACCTGTCATTTGCTCATTATCAATTCCAGCAATCCTTGAAGTTAGATTTTGTAAACAGTTTTGTAAAGCATCTGCTAAAGGTAAAATCATCATAGCCCATATAAGAGATACAGCCCAACCACCTCCGAGAGGGTAGAAAAGCAAGATATATCAAAAATAAAAAGCAGTATATAAATTGCATAAAGATATTCATTATTATTTGACCTGCCCATATAGCAGCTGCTGTTACATTTTTATTGATAATCCATAAACCACAAGCAACTGGTGTGAATATGGTAAAAATAATAATTGTGAACTGTCTAACAATAAATTTAATATTTAATTTTACAAATAAATATATAAACATAGCAATAACTAATGCTGTTGTAATTGCATTTCCTGTTTTTATAGATGTTAGCATACTGTTTCCAAGTGAGCCTTCCAAAGTTCCACTATTTGCAGCTGTTACCAATAAATGTACTAAACTATTATTCAAAAATAATAAAAACCTAACAAACATAGGAGCAAAAGCTATTGCAACGCCACCAAAGCATAGTCTTGTTAGACTTTCTTTTGCTTCATTTTTCTTTGCTGTATTCATTCCTGCAACCATAATTTTATAAGATAACATGAAAACTGCAATTAAAATTAAACTACCAGAAATGATGGCAAATACTTTGTACCAATCCATCGTTTTATTCCAAAGTTCTGTTGTAAAAGGTGATAAGCTATCATTAGAATTGTTATTATTAAATATCAATGTGTCATAGTCTTTAAAACCGGACATTTACTTCTTTTCCTGTTGCGAAGTCAAATACTGTCTGTGCAATTCCTCCAATGCATTCTGCAATTATTTTTTCAAACAATGAACCATCTTCCTTTTTTATTTGATCCTTAAAATTTGTATCAGCTCCAAAGCAAATAGGGGATAGCAATACAAAAATAGTTACTATTATAAAGATACTTTTTAATAATTTCTTCATTTCCCATCGCCTCCTTAAGTAAATACAAATTGTTTTTCATAATCTGTAATTACAAATTTAATTGCTGTAACACTATTATTCAAACTAATTACACATTCGCCAGGATTAGCTGTTGTAAGAAAATTTTTAGTTCCTTCAGATAAATTAAAAAAGTCCGTTACTGCATCTACACTTCCAGGACTTTGTTTAAACAAATATCTAGTTGAACATATATTGATAATAGTCTTACCGTTCTTCTGAGCCTAAAAATTCATCAATAAATTGGCTACCGGATGAATAATGGAACATTGTACTTGCGACCGGCGGCGTGCCACATTTACCAAAAACTCTGCCGATTCTTGATATTTTAAAAATAACCATGCCTCATCACAAACGATAATCTTTTTCTTTTCTCTATTTTTTAATACAAACTTTTGCCAAACCCAAGTAAGAATAACAAAAGAAGCATATAACTTTGTAAATTCATCCTTTATTTCAGACATATCAAAAGAAATTATATCTTCATCTGATGTAATTTTACTTTCGCAATCAAAAATCCCAAGAGAATTGCCACGAAGAAAAGGGACAAGTAATTGTGCAAGTTCTTCGCAATTTTTTCTTTCTTTTAATTTCTTTTGAAAATCCGAAAGAGTAGGCATTTTCTTTGGTATTCTTCCAACGGCATATTTACCATTATCAAGTTTTCCACCTTTTTTCTCAAAAAGTGAATTAACATCACTTGTAATACCGTTTTTCTGCATATAATTGATTAACAATTATTTCAATTTCAGTAATTTCTGTTCCATTTAAGGTTCTTCCTTGATAGTTTCTACATATTGTTGCAAGTAAAGCCCTTATTTCTGCCACCTTATCTAATATATTTAAAAATTGCTTATTTCCTTTGGTATCAGGTTCAAGTTCAAATGGATTTATACCAGCACTTTCGCCTTGTGTGATTTTTATTACTTTACCACCAAGCATCTTTGTTAAATTTGTATATTCTCCGTTCTACATCTATAAAAAAAGCTCCACAACCTGTTGTAGCAATATTTCTAGCTGTTAAAGTTTTAAGTGCTACACTTTTTCCTCCTCCAGAAGTACCACAAATAAATACATGAGGATTTGGAAGTGATGGAGGACCTATAAAAGTATCAACATATACTGGTGCATTTGTGAACATATTTCTTCCTATAAAAATACCTTGATTATGGCTTAAGTTAGGATTAGAAATAGGTATCAATGTTGCAACTCCGACCTGCTACCATATTACGCTCATAATTGCTAAGAGGTATTTCTCCGAATAGGTAACATTGTTTTTAGTCCTTCAAGTTGCCTAAATGTAAGTGTTCTTATCATTGCAGTTTTTTTATTTAATTCGCTTTCTAATATTTTTGTTTTCTCATTTAATTCTTGCAAACTTTCAGCATTTAAAGTAATGAAAATAGTTGCAAAAAATAATTTGTCTTGATTTGTTTGTATTAACATTCGCAAGTCTTCAAGATCACATATTTGTTTTTCAAGTTCAGGTAAATGCAAAATATTACCTTGCCTTGAATATGTAGCATATTCAGATTGACTTTGAACCAGTTTTTTAGTTAATTGATTTATAACAGTACCATTTGAAGATGGCTCAATTTTCACAGAAATATTTATATTTCCGATATTAAATAAGTCGTCTAACCAACTAACCCAAGTTTGTTCAGGATAAACTGTCATTACAAATATTCTTGAAAATTTATTATAACCTAAAACTAAATAATCTTTTTTCTCTTGTAATTCATCTGGAAGAAGCAAGTCCATTATATTTGGAATATTATTAAAAATATTAATTTCTTTTTGTTTTTGCTTTTTGTTTTTTTCCAACATATAGATTTTTACCTCCTTCCTGTAATTTACTAATATTTTGAGATGAATTTTTATTTAATTCCCTATAAATTAAATTCTTTATTTCATCTTCATTAAGTATCTCACATACAATTTTTGCTCTTAGCAGATTTCCTTTAAAAGACATAGATTTTCTATTTAGTTCTTCTATGGCATTTTCATATGTTCCATCATAACTTATAATGGCATAATTTTTTACAACAGAAATTGACCTGTTTTCCATTAAATTCTCTAAGTATTTAATTAAATAATTTTTATATTCTTGTATTTTAAAATTTCTATTCTTATTTTGTTTTATAAGAGCAACAACCTTGCTTGTGTCAATAAATTCAGTAGTGCTAAAAAATTGTACTGGATAATCTATTGCTAAAGCTGTTTGTATCAATATGCTTTCTATTGAATCTTGCTCATGTGTTGATAGCATATTATAGTCAATGTTTCCAAGTTTAATTATGTTTGAATATCTATTGCCGAAACACAGAATATTATCCTTTATTTTTATTTGTAAGATGTCTGCTAATTGCTTTTTAGCTTTTTTGCTACTTTTTTCTTTTGGTTCTTGATTAGGATTTTGTTTTATATTACGATTAACCTTTTTCTTCTTATTGTTTAGATAAATTGCTGTGCCTATAATTAAAACAATACTTAAAATTAAAAATATTATCATTATTACCATCGGCTACACCTCACATATACGAAGTTCTTTTTGCGAAATAGATATTTAATTCCATAAAAAAAGAACTTATCAAAGTTCTGCTCACCAATTTTAAAAAATGCACATAATAAAAAGAAAATACAAACTATCGTAATAAACAATATTTTAATTGCTATTGGCAATGGCGTTGCAAGTATTGAAAGACTTGATGCAGATAACATCAAATAGGTTACTTGTCTTAAACTTAGATATCCACCAAATATTTTTTCTTCCCTTTTAATATCAAAGGGGACTTTAAAAACTCTCATATAATTGCTCCTTTCTAGCCACCAAGTAAACTTCCAGTGTTATTAGTAGCAATATTTATGATAATTCCAGCGATTATTAGTGATGCTCCAAGAATTACACCACCACCACAAATCCAAGCAAGAGAACCTATTGATTCAGCTCTTTTTTGCGGATTGTTTGCATTTGCTATCATCTTGAGTGCTGCTACAACAATACTTGCAAAGATTAAGATACCGACCAAGAGGCATAGCAATAGAAGTTATTACTCTTTTAATATTGTCAGTAGCTGTTTGGACTTCTTGTGTTCCAATTCCTCCTTCAGCAAAACACACATTGCTTTTTATTGCGAGTAATGTAAGTGTAGTGCTGATTGTAGATAATTTCGTAATTATCTGTTTTTTTCTTTTTGTTAAATCCATGATTCATCATCTCCTATACAATTTTTTGTAAAGGCGAAATCGTATAGGACACACTATTTAAAGTATATTTTTAAAATATACAAAAATAAAAGGGAGGGTAAGTATAAAAATAGTACCAAATATTAAACCAGGTACTACTTTTAAAAATTTACTTTTTATCTTTTGTGACTTTATCAAACATCCTAATATTAGCAACAATAATGATATAACTAATAAGACTACTAATAATATCAGAATTGTTTTAAAACTAATAAAAAGGATGGAAGATACAATATTTTCAAAATTATTTATATAATTATCTAGCATAAAATCGCTCCTTTAGGTACTGTCATTTGTGTATTTATTGATAATTGTTCTTTTATAATAATTTAATAAATCATCAGGTTCATGTTCTTGTGCTAATATATACAAATTTAATAAAGACTCTCTACTTACCTTTGAAAGTAGAAAGCCAAATTGATTATTATATAAATCGTACAAAATATAAATAATATTTTTGAGCATTTGAATTTTATCTTGTTTCATTATTGATAATATATTTTCAGGATAGATAAATTCTAATCTTTCTAAAACACGATAAAAACCGTTTGGAATTTTGTTGCTATTATTTATAATTAAAATAAATAAGTCATCTATATTATTATTTATAATATTATCTATGTCATTTTTGACCATAGGGTATGGTTGTTTTTGACAATAGGGGTATAGTCTTTTTTGACCATAGGGGGTATCTACAATATAGATATACCTAGCAATTATTTCTTGCTTTTCATTTCTTTTTATTTCAATTTGTATGTAACCTAATTTTTTTAAATGAGATAACCATTTGCTGACAGTGCCATTTGTAACATTATAAAGTTCTGCAAAGTATTTATTTTGTGCATAGCAGTAACCATTTCTATTTGCTAGTGCTGTTACTTCACCATACAATAATTTTTCTGCAGGTTTTAATTCTTTATCATAACGGACCGTAGCAGGTATGATGGAATAATAACTAATTTTATTTTCTTCATTCACTGTTTACCTCCTTCGCTATAAATATGTTCATCTGCTTTTTTACCTGCCAAAATACAGGCATATAAAAAGAGACCAAGATTGGCCCCTACAAATACTCCAATAATAAAATTTATCATTTTTATCATCTCCAGTTATAAAATCTAATATATATTTTTAAAATTTATCTCCCAATTTTTTTTTAAGTGAATACTTATTTTTATATTTTCCTGTCAATAAGAAACAGAGGGAGATGCAGCTGTAGCACTGGCTGAGGTTTGTGCTGGTAGTATAGTAGATTTTAATAATTTAATGAACAAAAAAGCAAATGAATTAGGTCTTGTTAATACTCATTTTGAA
>OLOR01000214.1_pt1 | contig 67552 bp, 78 predicted proteins | sample 1672521 | NCBI WGS metagenome assembly OLOR01 (sample SAMEA3136695, study PRJEB25190) | human gut metagenome | biome: human gut; feature: human-associated habitat; material: faeces | place: Austria | collected 2013
GAGCACACGGTTCATACCCGTGGTGTCGAGGGTTCGAATCCCCCTCTCGCTACTTTATCCTCTGTTTTACAGAGGATTTTTTTTGTTTGTCGTCAAATCTGCCATAAAAAATTTTGGCGTGAGCAACAGAAAAATTTGCATCTAGGAATTTGCAATAATTTGTTGTATGATATAGATTGCGTAATAAAACAAAAGAAAGGGGACATCAGACCGTGGCAAAGAAAATGCTCTTTGTGTTTAATCCAAAAGCGGGAAAAGGCAGGATTAAGATGCATTTACTGGATATTGTTGATATATTCAGCAGTCATGATTATGAGGTCATTATCCGCGCAACACAGGCACCGAAAGATGCATATGAAAAAGCAAAAGAATATGCGGACTCTGTTGATCTGATCGTGTGCAGCGGAGGAGACGGTACATTGGATGAGGTAGTTACCGGAATCACAGAGAAAAACAGTAATGTACCGATTGGATATATTCCGGCAGGAAGTACCAATGATTTTGCAAACAGTCTCTTTATGCCCAAAAGCATGGTGAAGGCTGCTCAGATGATCATGGAAGAAAAACTGTATCACTGTGATATAGGAAGATTTAACAGCCAGACGTTTGCATATGTGGCTGCTTTTGGTCTGTTTACAGATGTATCCTATGAAACAGACCAGGATCTGAAAAATGTTCTTGGACATGTGGCATACCTTCTGGAAGGGGTAAAACGACTGTTCGATATCAAATCCTACCATATGAAAGTAACCTCTGAAGAGATTCAGGTAGAAGATGATTTTATCGTAGGAATGATTACAAATTCCAGATCTGTTGGAGGATTTAAAAATCTTACTGGCAAAAATGTAGATATGAATGATGGGCTTTTTGAGGTGACACTGATCAGACATCCGAAGAATCCTCTTCAGCTGCAGGAAATCATGACTGCACTGGTGATGGCTGAGGACAACACGGACATGATCTATTCATTCAAGTCAAAGAAGCTTATGATAGAGACAGAAGAGGAAGTGCCGTGGACACTGGACGGAGAGTTTGGTGGTGATCACACTTATGTGGAGATTGAAAACAGGCATAAAGCACTGAACCTTTATTTAAAAAGTACCAAAACCAAAGAATGATCATAAGATCAAAACTGAGAAACATACAGCAAAGCATAAACCAAAGGAGATAGAAAATGTCAGACTACGTGAATGTAAGCGAACTTTTCGGATGTGATGTATTCAATGACGCTGTCATGGAAGAAAGACTTCCGAAAAAAGTATACAAAGAGCTGAAAAAGACGATAGAAGAGGGAAAGGAACTTTCTCTGGAAGTAGCAGATGTCGTTGCTCATGAGATGAAAGAATGGGCAATCGAGAAAGGTGCCACACATTACAGCCACTGGTTTCAGCCTTTGACAGGAGTAACTGCAGAAAAGCATGATGCTTTTATCACAGCTCCAAAGGAAAACGGCAAAGTACTGATGAGTTTTTCGGGCAAAGAACTGATCAAGGGAGAGTCAGATGCGTCTTCTTTCCCGTCAGGTGGACTTCGAGCAACATTTGAAGCAAGAGGTTATACTGCATGGGATTGTACTTCACCGGCATTTGTACGTCATGATGCAGCTGGCGGAACTCTGTGTATCCCGACTGCATTCTGCTCTTATACAGGAGAAGCACTTGACCAGAAGACACCGCTTCTTCGTTCTATGGAAGCAATCAATACACAGTCTTTACGTCTTCTTCGCCTTTTTGGCAATACAACTTCAAAGAAGGTAACACCATCTGTTGGTGCTGAACAGGAATATTTTCTTGTAGATAAAGAAAAATGGCTGCAGAGAAAAGATCTTACATATACAGGAAGAACTCTGTTTGGTGCGATGCCGCCGAAAGGTCAGGAGATGGATGATCATTATCTTGGAACTATCCGTCAGAGAATTTCTGCTTATATGAAGGAAGTAAATGAAGAATGCTGGAAACTTGGTGTGACAGCAAAGACACAGCATAATGAAGTTGCACCGGCACAGCATGAATTGGCACCGATCTATGCACCGGCAAATATTGCAGCAGATCATAATCAGATCATGATGCGCATCCTGAAGAAAGTAGCCAGCCGCCATGGTATGCGCTGCCTGCTTCATGAGAAACCATTTGCAGGCGTAAATGGCTCCGGTAAACACAACAACTGGTCACTGACTACAGATGACGGAATCAATCTTCTGGATCCGGGGAAGACACCGCATGAGAATATACAGTTCCTTCTGGTTCTGACCTGTATCCTCAAAGCAGTAGATACACATGCCGACCTTCTGCGCGAATCTGCGGCAGATGTTGGAAATGACCAGAGACTTGGCGGAAACGAAGCTCCGCCGGCTGTTATTTCCGTATTCCTTGGAGAACAGCTCGGAGATGTGCTTGATCAGCTGATCAGCACCGGAACGGCTACGCACAGTAAGAAAGGCAGCCTTCTGGAGACAGGTGTTAAGACTCTTCCTGATTTCATGAAAGATGCGACAGACCGTAACCGTACTTCACCGTTTGCGTTTACCGGAAACAAATTTGAATTCCGTATGGTAGGATCTAGAGATTCTATTTCTGAATGTAACGTTGTACTCAATACGATTGCAGCAGAAGCGTTCAAAGAAGCATGTGATCGTCTGGAAGCTGCCGAAGATTTTGATATGGCAGTACATGATCTGATCAAAGAATATGCAATTGATCATCAGAGAATCGTGTTCAACGGCAACGGTTATGCACCGGAATGGGCAGAAGAAGCAAAACGTCGTGGACTGCCGAATCTGCCGTCTATGGTAGATGCGATTCCGGCGCTGACTACACCAAAGGCAGTGAAGCTGTTTGAGGAGTTCCATGTCTTTACAAAGACTGAACTGGAATCCCGTGCAGAGATTCAATATGAAATCTATGCAAAAGCGGTTAATATCGAAGCGAAGACTATGATCGATATTGCAACGAAACAGATTATCCCGGCAGTGATCAAATATACGACTGTTCTGGCAGGTTCCATCAATGCAGTGAAAGCTGCAGGCCCGATCGATGTGAGTGTACAGATGGATCTTCTTGAGAAATGTACGGCACTTCTGAAGGATACGAACAGTGCAATGAACAGACTGTCCAAGGTCGTGGCAAAGGTTCCGGAGATTCCGGAAGGCAGAGAACGTGCAGTGTACTGTAAAGATAAAGTATGCAAGGCTATGACAGAACTTCGTACACCGGTGGATGAACTGGAAATGCTGGTGGACAAAGAAATGTGGCCGATGCCGTCTTATGGCGATCTGATTTTTGAAGTGTGATCTTCAAAGGAGAAATTTAAGTGAATGAATTGAAATTTCTGGAGGAGCAGGGTGTCTCCTCCTCTTTAATAAATAAAATTGTAAAGTTTCGGGAAGTATATCCCGTTTCTGATGAGGTGAAAAACAGAATTATCAAACCTGCAATTCCATTTTATGGAAAAGATATTCTGGAGATGGCCATCGCGGGGATCCTGCAGGAACAGAATCTGCTTCTGACCGGACCAAAAGCAACCGGCAAAAATATTTTGGCAGAAAATCTGGCATATATTTTTAACCGGCCTTCTTATAATATTTCTTTTCATGTCAATACAAACAGTGGAGACCTGATCGGTACGGATACTTTTGAGGACAATGAAGTAAAGCTTCGAAAGGGAAGCATTTACCGGTGTGCAGAATATGGAGGATTTGGAATCCTTGATGAGATCAATATGGCCAAAAATGATGCAGTCTCTGTTCTTCATGCAACGCTGGACTATCGGCGTTCCATTGATGTTCCGGGATATGACAAGATTGATCTTCATCCTGCAGCAAGATTTATCGGTACGATGAATTATGGGTATGCAGGAACAAAAGAATTAAATGAAGCACTTGTATCCAGATTTTTGGTTATCGACATGCCGGCACAGACGGAAGAAACGCTGGGATTTATTTTTCATCAGATGTTCCCGAATGCCAGAGAAAGCGCGATAGAGCAGTTTGTTGGATTGTTTCTGGACTTGCAGCTGAAGGCACTGAACAGTGAAATTTCAACAAAAGCATTGGATCTTCGAGGACTCCTTGCGGCAATGAAAATCGTGGATGTGGGACTTTCCCCGGCAAAAGCTGTCCGAATGGGAGTAGTTAACAAAACGTTTGATGTATTCGAAAAAGAAATCGTAGAAGATGTGGTAAGTACCAGAATTCCATCGGAATGGACCAGAGAAGATGTATATGAATAATACAGAACCAGTTGAAATTGATGAATATCGCCTGGAACTGGAGAATAGGATCCGTAATCTGTTGTGGACAGTAAGCGGAGATTACCAACTGGATATGAAGCCTGACGTATCGCTTTTTCTCAGATCAAAGGCAATTGCACTGTATGATGGAATCAAGCAGGGCGCTCTTGCCAGATATTATGATAAGGATATGCTCGGGCTTTATCTTGTTAAAAAAATATTTCTTCAGGCAGAAGAGAATGAGCTGACGTTTGTGGCACAGCTCTGTATTGAAGAGGCTATAGGAGACAAAATCTGTGAAGAACGGCCGGGTATCCGTGATATGCAGAGACAGTGTATTGAGGATATTCTGGAACAGGAATTTGATATACTGCCGGATCTTAGAGATATTCCGGGAAGATTGAAAGTTGCAGTGCTCCGCAGAAGACTGAACAATGGAGAATGGCATGTGGAGAAAAAATTACAGCCATTTATGGAGTTGATAGAGAGAGCTGGTAACAGTACAGATACACTGGAACTGATCCGTGTGATCGATGAACTGTATAATCGATTAATGGATCCGGATTTTGAAAGTATGCATGGGACACTGGAACAGGTGCTTGCAGTGACGATGGAAGATCTTACGGAATATTCCTGGGAGGATTTTCTTTCAGAGGAAATGTATGAAGAGGTACTGGAAAGTTATGCAGAGCAGCTGACAAATTCTGTTTCCGGCCTTGAAAATTCTGCAGTTACAGAAGAAATGGAAGAAAAGCGTCAAAAGAAGCGTTCGGTCAAAGTAGTTACTCCGGAGATGTTGGAGAAAGCTTACACATATGTGGAATTGAATTATGGAAAGTCTTATTTAAGTGAAGCAGAAGAGAAGAAAATCAATTATCAGATGTGCCGGGGAATTCACAGTGACTGCAGTCTGTACTTTACGGAGGGAATTCTCAAAAATCCGGTAAAAAGCAATTATCAGTATGAGTATGCAAAACGATTGCGAAACAAAAATATCTGGCTTTATCATGACAAACACAGGATCGTGAAACATAATATTACTGTCTTGACGGAAACGCTCCGGAAATCTCTGGTACTCAGAAGTGAGACACAGACTGTTCTTTCGGATCGTGGAATGATCGTACCTTCCAGATTGTGGCGGATTGGCCGGACTAATGATGCAAAACTGTTTCAACAGGAACTGAAAGGAGAAATATCGGATTTTGTTGTAGATGTTCTGATCGATGCGAGCGGATCACAGATGAAGCGGCAGGGTGATGTGGCACTGCAGGCTTATATTATCAGCGAGGCACTGAGTAATGTTGATATTCCGCATCGGGTGATGAGCTTTTGTACCTTCTGGGATTATACGATCATGCATCGGTTTCGCAGATACGATGATCCGCGGTCAGAGAATGATAACATCTTTAATTATGTTACGTCTTCGAACAATCGTGACGGATTGGCCATAAGGACTGCCGGATATGATCTCCTTCAAAGAGAAGAAGAAAAGAAGATTATGATCATTTTGAGTGATGGACGTCCATATGATGTGATCATAAACCGACCGAATGCAAAAAATCCGGAGCCTTATCAGGGAAAGGCTGCAATCGCGGATACAGCAACAGAAGTGCGGCGTCTGCGTAATCTTGATGTCAGTGTTCTGGGGGTATTCGCAGGAGAGGAAAAAGATCTCGCAACGGAAAAAAAGATATTTGGTAAGGATTTTGCTTACATCCGTGATATTGCGAACTTTTCGAAAATTGTCGGCAGATATCTGACAAAACAGCTGGAGATTGACGGATAATAGACAAAAATGTGCAACATTTCCAAAAAGTGTTAAATAAAACGAACGAAAATATAAAAAATTCATAAAATCGCCCTTGATAATCAACATGAAGTCGGTTATAATGGTATGAGGTTATTGGACCAAAAAAAACAAGGGAGAGGAAATCAATGAACGAAAACAAAGAGTTCAAACCGTATATTCCTGCTGAAAAAGTAACCGCAGAAATGACGGTAACATCTGTGATCATGGGTGTCATCCTTGCTATCGTATTCGGTGCAGCTAACGCATACCTCGGACTTCGTGTCGGTATGACTGTTTCCGCATCCATTCCGGCAGCAGTTATTTCTATGGGTGTTATCCGTGTCATCATGAAGAAAAACTCCATTCTGGAGAGCAACCTGGTGCAGACGATCGGTTCTGCCGGTGAGTCACTTGCAGCAGGTGCTATTTTTACAATGCCTGCTCTTTTTTTATGGGCAGAAGAAGGGCTCTGTGATAAACCGAGTCTGGTTGAGATCACTCTGATCGCACTTTGCGGTGGTATCCTTGGTGTACTTTTCATGGTACCGCTTCGTAACGCTCTTATTGTTAAAGAGCATGCGACACTTCTTTATCCGGAAGGAACTGCATGTGCAGACGTACTTCTTGCAGGTGAAGAGGGCGGCGCAAACGCTTCTACTGTATTTTCCGGTATGGGACTTGCAGCAGTCTTCAAATTTGTTGTTGACGGTCTGAAGGTTATCCCGGCAGACGTTTCTGCAGCATTTACATCCCTTAAGGGTGAGATTGGTATGGAAGTATATCCGGCACTTCTTGGTGTTGGTTATATCGTAGGACCACGTGTAGCATCTTTCATGTTCGTAGGTTCCATTGTCGGATGGCTCGTGATCATTCCGATGATTTGCCTGTTCGGACCAGACACATGGCTGTATCCGGCTGATCCGGGTGTGACTATTTCACAGCTGTATGCGGCTGGCGGTGCGGCAGCAATCTGGAGCAAATATGTTAAATATATCGGAGCAGGTGCCATCGCTACAGGTGGTATCATTTCCCTGATCAAATCCATGCCGCTGATCATCAGCACATTCCGTGATTCCATGAAGAGCATGAAGGGCGGATCCGTAAAAGGAACTGCAAGAACAGACAGAGACCTTCCGATGAACTTCATCCTGATCGGTATCGTTGCAATGGTAGTTATTATCTGGGCAGTACCGGCTATTCCGGTTAATCCGCTTGGAGCACTCCTTATCGTAATCTTCGGATTCTTCTTTGCAACTGTATCTTCCCGTATGGTAGGTATGATCGGTAGCTCCAACAACCCGGTTTCTGGTATGGCAATCGCTACACTTCTGATCTCTACAATTGTGATCAAGAGCAGCGGACAGACTGGAATCGATGGTATGAAAGCAGCAATCGCAATCGGTTCTGTAATTTGTGTCATCGCAGCAATCGCTGGTGATACTTCTCAGGACCTTAAGACAGGATACCTTCTTGGGGCAACTCCTAAGACACAGCAGATCGGTGAGCTGATCGGTGTTGTTGCTTCCGGTCTTGCAATCGGTGGTGTTCTGTATCTTCTGGATGCAGCATGGGGATATGGCGGAGCAGAAGTTCCGGCTCCTCAGGCAGGACTTATGAAGATGATCGTTGAGGGTATCATGGGAGGAAATCTTCCATGGGCACTTGTATTCATCGGTGTATTTCTTGCAATTGGTATGGAAATCTTAAGAATTCCGGTAATGCCTTTTGCAATCGGTCTTTATCTTCCAATCTATCTGAACGCAACCATCATGATCGGTGGTGTTGTTCGTATGTTTATGGATGGCAGAAAGAACGTTGATGAAAAAACAAAGAACGATCAGGTTACAGATGGTACACTGTACTGTGCTGGTATGATTGCCGGAGAAGGTCTGGTAGGTATTGCACTTGCTATCCTTGCAGTTGCTGGTATCAGCCTGGATGTATCCGGAGTTGTTAACTTTGGCAACATCGGTGGTGTTGTTCTCATGATTATCATGATCCTGACACTGCTGAAATTCTCCTTATGGAAAAAGAAAAAAGCCTGATGAAAAAACAGAGTAAAAAAAGCAAAAAACAAAATATGGATATCAACTACCTGGATCTAATTCCGGTGAGATCCGAGGAACTTCACTGGCACAAGGATATCAAAGGCAGAGTGATCCTGGATGTAGAGAATACAGGACTGTTCAACAAGATTGCACAGAAAGTATTCAACAAACCACAGTACACCAAGGTTCATCTGGATGCACAGGGAACTTTTATCTGGCCGCTGATCGACGGGAAACATACTGTCACAGAGATTGCGGCACTGGTGAAGGAAGAATTTGGGGAAGCAGCAGAACCGCTGTATCCGAGAATTATCAAATATTTCCAGATTGTTGAGAGCTATCATTTTATTAAATTTGCAAATATGCCTTCCCAATAGGGCATACTAAGAACGGGATACAGCCAACAGACGCTGTTCCCGTTCTTTTGGGTTACGGGATACTTTATTGAGATATAGCAGCAGAGAAAGGAGTACTTATGAAAATTGCTAGCAAGAAACCTTGGTATCTGGAATACATTCTTATTATAGTAGGAACCGGCCTTATGGCGACTGCGATCACTTCCTGTTTTGATGCTGCGGGAATGGTAACAGGAGGCTTTTCGGGTATTTCGATTCTGGTAAAAGCCTGGACAAAAGGACTGTATGGAAACGGAATTCCTCTTTGGATGACAAACCTTGCATTGAATATTCCATTGTTTCTTCTCGCTACGAAAATAAGAGGGTTTGCATTTGTAAGAAAAGCACTCATGGGCGATATTTCACTTACGATCTGGCTGGCAATTCTTCCGGCCTGGAAATTATCAGGAGATTTTCTTCTGGTTGCTTTGTACGGAGGTCTTCTGCAGGGAATTGGAATCGGCTTTGTATTTCTTGGTGGAGGAACTACCGGTGGTACGGACCTTCTGGCTGCAATCATCCAGAAATATCTGCGACATTATTCTATTGCACAGATTATGCAGTTTATAGATGGTGCGATAGTTGTTGTGGGTATGTATGTGTTTGGTGTGGAACGTGCTCTTTACGCGATCATTGCAGTATTTCTTGTTACAAAAGTGTCGGATGGTATCATTGAAGGTTTGAAGTTCTCCAAATCTGTTTATATTATTACGGACAAACCGGATGAGGTTTCCAGAATGGTCATGGAAGATCTGGATCGTGGAATTACCGGTATTTCTGCAAAAGGGATGTATTCCGGTGAGGACAAGCTGATGCTGTTCTGCGTAGTCGGAAAGAAGGAACTGGTACATTTGAAAGAGAAAATTGATGAAATTGATGAGAATGCTTTTGTCATTGTTGGGGATGCACGAGAGGTACATGGGGAAGGTTTTATAGAAAAATAGGAATTTTATACAAAAAAATGCAAAAAAATTAAGTTTTGGTCTTTCATTTTTGGTAATTTTATATTAAAATAACACATAATGAAGGAAAGCTATGGGGAAAAAGGAGAAATACGCATAAAAAGTCGGGAAGGGATGTAAGCAGATGATATCAAATCAGGTACTACAGAATACACTAGAGGGATTAAAAGAAATATCCAGAACAGAATTCTGCATTATTGACACAGAGGGGAAAGTCCTTGCAACAACTTTTGCAGATTTTTCAATTCAGCCGGGGGATATACAGGCATTTGTGGAATCCCAGGCAGACAGCCAGCTTGTGAAGGGATTCCAGTATTTTAAAGTCTGTGATGACTACCAGCTGGAATATATACTTGTGGCACATGGTGACGATGAAGACACTTATATGGTTGGCAAGCTTGCAGCATTTCAGATCCAGAATCTGATCGTTGCATATAAAGAAAGATTTGACAAAGACAGCTTTATCAAGAATCTCCTTCTTGATAACCTTCTTCTGGTAGATATTTATAATCGTGCGAAGAAACTGCATATTGATGCAGATGTTCGTCGTGTTGTTATGATTCTGGAATTGCAGCAGGAAAAAGATCACAGTTCCATGGAGAGTGTGAAGAGTTTCTTTGGCGGCAAGAGCAAAGACTTTATCACAGCGGTTGATGAAAAGAGCATCATCATTGTTAAGGAACTGGAAGATGGCGAGGGTTATGCCGAGATGGATAAGCTTGCCCATGCGATTTTGGATACCCTTGGGTTGAACCAGAATGAAGAGACTCATATTGCATATGGAACGATCGTAAATGAACTGAAAGAAGTTTCCCGTTCCTATAAAGAGGCAAGAATGGCGCTGGATGTTGGCAAGATCTTCTTTGGCGAAAAAGATGTTATTGCTTACAGTTCCCTTGGAATCGGACGTCTGATCTATCAGCTTCCAATTCCGCTGTGCAAAATGTTTATCAAAGAAATTTTTGAGAATAAATCTCCAGATGATTTTGACGAGGAAACACTGGTTACTATTGATAAATTCTTTGAGAACAGCCTGAATGTTTCAGAAACATCCAGACAGTTATATATCCACAGAAATACACTGGTCTATCGTCTGGATAAGTTACAGAAGAGTACCGGATTGGATCTTCGTGTATTTGAAGATGCGATTACATTCAAGATCGCACTGATGGTCGTACGTTATATGAAGTACATGGAAACGCTTGAGTATTAATACTGTATTTTAGCGGAATACAGCTATTTCAGACAACTAAATAATGAGTTTTGTCTACCATTTGTCTACCGTTTTTTCAGCGGTAGACAATTTTTTTGCTGTAGACGTAGCTGCTTCGAATAAATCTACTGCCTGGTCCTGTAACAATTCCGTATTAGTTATGTAACGTTCCATGGTTGTCTTGATATTCTTGTGCCCCAGACGTTCCATTATGGCTTTAGGAGATGCTCCGTTTTCTGCCAGGATAGTTCCATGAGTGTGACGCAGGCAGTGAGCATGAAAGTCTTCATACCCCATTCTTTTGATAATCCTTACACAATATTTCATACTGTTATTATTCAACATTTCCCCATTCTCTTTTACTAGTGGCCACACTTCCATATATTCTGCTGGAGGTGTCTGATCTGCAGGCAGCCAGTGCAGATAATTGTTCTGATCAACATAAGTCTTTGTATAGTATTCCCCGTATCTTAATCTGTTCATTTTCATGGCAGTGATCTCTGATTTAATTAATGACTCCAGAGTGTTGCCAATTTTTATGGTTCGGAACGAATCATATTTCGGATTCTTGTAATACCATTTATGATCAAGATCTTGCTGGAGCTGTCGAGCGACTGTGATCGTGTGCCGGGAAAAATCAACGTCACGTGCCAGATCAAGGCCGAAGCATTCGCCAATTCGCAAACCGGTAAAATAACAGATCATGAGTGGCAGATAATAATATGTGCCGCTGAAATGATCCTTAATGTCTTCCCATTCCTGACCAATACAAATATGCTCAATACGCATCTTTCCTCGTGGATCCACAGGAACCTTGGGCGGTCTTGTAAGAGAACATGGATTGGTCTTCAAATACTCGCATGGGTAGATTGCATATTTTAGTGCTCCGGATAAAACTCCACGGAAGTTAGCTATGCTCTGGGCTGAGAGTCCTTTTTCGCTCTTAAGGCTGTCTACCCATTGCTGGATGGCAGCAGGAGTGAGCGAAGACAGCTTGTAATGCCCCAGAGCAGGCTTAATATGGATTCTGATAGCGGATGCATAAGAATCATAAGTATTGTCCGTACAGTTGGTTTTTACAAAGCTCTTAAGCCAGAAATCCAGATAATCAGATAAAGACATCTCAGAAGGCCGGAATACAACACCTGCATTGTCATATTCTGCCTTGGCTTTAGTGCCTGCAGCAAGAGCTTCTGCCTTTGTCCGGAACCCGCCTTTTGAGATGGATTTTCGTTTGCCATCAACCCTGGCACATTCAAAACTGTATTCCCAGCTTTTTCCGCGTTTCTTAGTTCTTAATTCTCCCATAATATCACCTTCCTTATTTGATTTTGTCTATTTTGGGTACAAAAATAACAGCCACACAAATGTTCTGGTTGTGCGTCTGCTCCGAAGATGATACAATATCTTTGCAAAACGAGTATCTCTTCGGAGACCTAAGCCGCTTCAGTACGCCAATACTGAGGCGGTTTTTATTTTATTCTAAAATATTATCTGCATCATCAGAATACAAAGAAGAACTGAGTGGTTCATCGAGTTCAGATGATTGACGGAATTCTTCTGCAAGCATGGTTTTGTTAAATTCAGCTGTAGGATCAATTGAATTAACCAATTTTTCCAATTCATCAATTCCCACTTTAAAAAATTCTTTTCTGAGATTCACCTTGTTAAGACGACGATCATTCAATATATCGTGCAATTTCTTTTCAAGTCCAACGGCATCATTTGAAAATATAAAGCTATGAACATCAAACTTGAACGGGACACTTGCACTACCAAGTTCATTAACTCTGTCCTGCGGATCTAAACGGCGAGTCATACCTATTTTGAAGACGTCCTGACCAAAAGAGCCTAGATTACTAATGATATACACATTACCGGCTTTTCCATTTTGCAGGTTAACGATTTCTTCCTTCTTTGTAGTAACTCCTGACAGTTGCTGTTGAAGTTCAAGAATCTTTAATTTTAAATTCTGTGCTTCTTCATCTGAAGAAGCTTGTTCCAGAGAAGCTTTAGCTTTTTCGATTTCTGAAACAAATTTGAGTTCTTCTTTTTCAACACGTTTTCGCTCCAGTTCAAGGGCTTTGCGTTCTTCTACCTCTTGACGCATTTGCTCTCGTAAGGCCATTTGTTCCTGACGTGCTTGCTCTTTTTTGATGTAATAATTGTATTCGATTTTGATGGCGTTAATAAACAGATATTCAATTTCACCAATGAATTTCGTTAGAGTTCCAGCTATGCTTTGATTCCCTTCTCCGGCAATTTTTAAGTATTTGGCCGTAACTAATTTAAGATCTTCGATTGATTTATCAAGCTTTTCATATTTTAAATTGTAAAGAATATTTTGCAATTCAGCTCGTAATGCAATTACCATTAAAGAATAAATGGATTTATTAGCTTTAGTTGTATAACGTGATTCGTACAAACTAAGTAACTTATCTATTTGTTTTTCATTTTCTTTATATGCTTTCCGGAGTTCCTTCACATCCATAGAATGCAATTGGAGAATCACAGAAGGAGAAAGGAAATCAAAATCACTTTTGTTGTGAGGATTTAGCTTGCAATTATTATATTGCACGTCTGATACTAAAAAATTATTTAAAGCATATTCTACGCTTTGATATAATTCTTTGCATCGAGACAACTTGTTCTTTTGAGTATTTACTTGCTTATCCAATTTTTGACGTTGATTTGACAATTCAGATATTTCATTACGTTGCTGAGAAAGCACAGAATTGTTGCTGGAAATTTCTGCTGTCATTGCATCAAGTTGTTCTCTGATTTGAAAATATTCATCGGCATGTAAAAGTTGAAGTTTTTGCTTTAAAGCTTCATTTTCACTTTTGATTTTACCGATTCGGAATAAATCTAAAAAACCCATACGTTTTCCTTCCTAAAGTGAATTTACAGTAATTATCTTCATCACTGCAAATGGTTCAAAGTAAATTATATAATTATCAACAGCAGCACATATGCCATATTTTGATTTATAACACAAGAGAGCTTCTTTCAGATATTCTTCTGTAGCATCCAGAAACTCAGCCATTTCGAAAAAGTTTCTGCAACCTGCTTCATACGCTCTGATCAGACCGGTTAATCCAATTTTTAGATTGTATCCGTAGAATCGTGCTCGATATTCCTGTTTACGATTCATGATGTCGGTCTGATCCAGAATGTCACCGGAGCTGGTACAGTGATGACCAATTTCCTCAGCCAGGACACAAGATTTTTCTACATGAGTCATATCTTCATTTAGCGCAACAGTACCATCACAATATAAACCTTTGATATTGCTACTATTAAAAGGATATTCGACAATTTCTATACCGTCCTTGCAGGCCTGAATCTGTAGTTCTTCGTAGTTCATGTAAACACCTCCCGCTCGAGTATATCATTTTGGAAGTACATAAATCCGTACAACCATAATTTAACAAAAGTAACGTATTTCACCAAAATATTTAAGCCATGCACGGATTACATCATCGTGCCGCGCCTCAATCATACGCATTATATTTCGAAGAGTATGATTAGGAATGCGAGAATTGTTATTGCAAAGCAAGCAGTGTCCCGTGCTGGTTATCCATATTTTAGTGGCATTTGCAGTTGGAGCACCCTTAGCAACATGTATGTGAACAGGCTCAAGTGGTTGATTTTCATTAGTCCAGAAATAAATCCAGTATTCACCAATTCTAAAAATTTGAGGCATTGTCGAAGCCTCCTTCCTGCGAGAACTCCATGATCAGATGGGCCATAGAGTGAATGATCTCATCAAATCGGGCAATCTCTTCATCTGAATATTGGAAGATATCTTCCCATTCATAAGCAGGAAGCCAACAAGTGGCATGTTTAAAACAATATTTTTCATCTGGAGTTTCGATATAAACTTTTACTTTTCCATCTGAATTCATTTCAGAATGCGTGATTTCTGTATCATCATTGAGTGTCATAAATGGATACATCATAATAAAGATCTCCTTTCTGAACTTATGTAAAATACTATGTTGGTTCGAAAAACATTTTAGGGCGACATATAATATATTTATTCAGAGAACCATTGACCAGTAGATGCTTGACCAACAGTTCCCTGGGTAAATATATTATATTGTCAATGTACATCTGGCATATCTGCCACTATTTCCTCTTATTTTTTACTGATTCTTTAAATTTGTGAATTTCTTCCTTTCGGCATCTGTGTAGCAATCGCCTTCGTGATGAGCTGCAATAGTATCGAACTGGCGCGTAGTTTTGTCGAGATTAACATCAATTATATTACTGGATCCATCGTCAACGTATGCGTCAGCTACAGAAGACTTCGACTTTATATCATCCATATTAACATCGATAATTTCAACTTTAGCTTCTGCGTTCTGTATATCAGCAATACGATCAAATTCTTTCTGCAGAACAGTATCTACCATATCTTTACCGTGATCATCAAGTTCACGGTATTTTTTTATTATATTTTCAAATTCTTCCGGGGACGCTTCATTTTTATATAACTGTTTAGTCTCATCTTGAAAAAGGTAATTTGCGTCACAATGTAAAATATCAAACAAATCATACAAAAGAGTTGCGCGAGGGGAATTAACATCTGTTTCCCAGCTTCCAATAGCGCTTTGACTAACACCCAACTTTTCTGCTAAAGCTGGTTGTGTAATCCCCAGTTCTTTACGCTTGTCTCTTAATCTACTTCCAAAACTCATCGTCCTACCTCCTTATATTGAGATATTACTACAAAAAAATGGTACAGTCAATAAAAAACCAGAAAAACTGATAAAAACATATTGACAAACCAGAAAAACTGATATAATATGCAGATATACCAGAAAAACAGGTACAGAAAGGAGGAATACCAGAATGACTATTGCCGAAGCAAATGAACCTTTATCAAATGGATTAAAAATCATCATAGCTCAAAAAGGTTTAAAAAATTTGTATGTTGCAGAAAATGCTGGTTATACACCACAGGAATTAAGTGACATGCTTAATGGCAGACGATTAATTAAAGCATGCGACATTCCAAGAATCGCAAAAGCTCTGGGAGTAGAAATAAATTACCTTTTTGGAATAGAGAAAGGAGCGTAGTAGAGATGCTTGAAAAAATTTCTACAAAAGAATTAGTAGAAGAGCTGAAAGAAAGAGAAGGTGTAAAAACAGAATATGCCGAACCGCATCAGGATAAGAAGTTATTCGTTAATGGCCCGGCAGTGATTCTGATCATTATTGATTAACCGATACGTTTGTATGAATATCTGCCTTTTATCTGAGATGCTAAATATTTTCCATGAGAAGATGCAGACATAAGTTCACGATAAACAGATTCCGGCACTCCTGAGTACGCGTATAATCCACCGCTATGGAAAGAAACGTACAGAGTTCCGTTCTGGTATCCAATACTTGAAATATTGGAAGATGATACAGGAATCATATTCATTGGTAAACACCACCTTTCTATTAGATTTTCGAACGTTCTAATAGAATGGTACTATAAAAATATTTGTGTGTCAATATATAGTACGAAAATGTGTTCTACACAACGATATATTGTGTTGCAAGCGCCAAATAATGATTTTATACATAAGAACATGGCGATATTATTAGACCAGAAGGAATCAGCGTAAGGAGGTGAGAGAGATGGGAGAAAAGATACTAAAAATATGCATGAAATTATTCTGGCCAGTACTAATTGCATGGATACTTTGTGTACTGGCCAAGATAATGGTTGATTTAGGTTTGATTACATAAGACGTTCAGAAATTTCCTGTAATGGATATGAAATAGCATGGTATTCCTTGTCCACCAAACGAGGTTTTACTAATTTTCCATAATTAGCAACTGCTATTTCAAAATGTTCTGAGTAATGCTTTTTACCGGGATGATAATGAATATCAAAAACCGCAGCACCGCCCTTATATTCATATAGCTTGAAAGGTGCAAAGAATTTTTGACTGGGTGCTATTGAATTCCCAGAAAGACCATCAAAGATGGTTGAAATATCAGCAAGTGATTTCGGATGATTTTGTATAACGTCATTATATGTAAGCGAATCAATAAAGGCGGAAGATGCACCAAAATTCTTAACAACAAAATAGCCAGTTGGTTCTCCGCATTGTATGTAATCAAAATAAATACATACATAAGGTCGACTGGAATTTTCAATCATTTTATTATTTTGACGCAAAGTTATTACAACTGTAACGATGGAAATGACAGCCAAAATAAAGGAAAGCACAGAGAGCACAATATTTACTTTTGTTGATAAATCCATGAAATTTCCTCCTTTCTTTAGACTCAGGCATGGCAGTGCCTGTAATTACAGAATAGGAGAGTAACGACGAAAAGTCAATCTGTTGAAGAAAATCGACAAATTTCGACAAAGAGGTGAAACACATGGCAATTCAATACACATCAGAAGAAAAAAAGTACGTTCTCCTTAAAGGAAACATCCTGAAACGTATGGAAGCAGAAAGAGTATCTGATGCTCAGATGGCTGCAGCTACTGGAATGGCAGTGAGAACATACAGAGAGAAGAAATTGTATCCAGAGAAATTTACTTATCCGGAGCTCAGAAAATTGTTTATCAGATTGAAGTTTCCGGAAAGTGAGATATTGGAGGCATTAACATGAGAGATTTAATTGATTCCGCACTGATCGGAAGTCTTGCGAGCTTCCTGCCGTTTTGGATATGGGACAGCAGAGCAGATCAGATCACCGGAGCAATCGCGTTGAGTGGGGTGATATACGTATTCAGACGGTGGCATATATGGAATGCAGAATGAAAAAGGATCCTCAGAGCGGCAACTCAGGAGGACCCAAAAGATAATAATAGTTTATCATCCTTTCATTGTATGAGGGTAGAAAGGAAAAGTCAATGATTAAAGCAGAGAAAACTGGAAACAAAATGGAACTGACAATCACTGGAGGTTCACATGATTTGATTTGTGAATTTGATGAGGTACTGAAAGCAATGTACAAAGTGCTGGATGAGAGCGTTGTAAAGTCAGCTCCATTTACTGCAGAAGATATCTTACACACAATGGCACATAATGCGGTGGCAGAGGGGAAGGAAAATAGGTGAAAGACAGATTTACAATCCCTAATCCCAATGGTGCCGGATACCGCATTCCTGCCTGCATGGGCGGGAGTTTCCGAACAGAATGGCAGCAGGACCAGTCAGTTATATATGGAAGCATTGCTGATCGGCTGGGTGCTTATGAAGACATCGGAAGTATTGAAGAATTAAGGGAACTGAAAGCGAGGAAGATTAAATGAAATTAAATAAACTGGTATCTACTTTAAATATGGAGCATGAAGAATGGCTGGAAAACAGACGTAAAGGCATCGGCGGTTCTGATGCCGGAAGTATCTGTGGACTGAATCCTTATTCTTCCGCAATTGCAGTATTTCAGGATAAAACACAGCCATTGACAGAAAAGCCAGATAACGAATCTATGAGACAGGGGCGTGATCTGGAAGAATATGTTGCCCGCCGGTTCATGGAAGAAACTGGTAAAAAGGTACGCAGGGCAAATGCAATCTTCTATAAAGAAGAGCAGCCCTTCATGCTTGCAAATGTAGACCGCCTGATTGTTGGCGAAAATGCCGGATTGGAGTGTAAGACAGCATCTGCGTATTCTGCTGATAAATGGAAAGACGGACACATTCCGGAATCTTATGAGATCCAGTGCCATCATTATATGGCAGTGACCGGAGCTGATGCCTGGTATATCGCATGTGTGATTTTGGGAAAAGAATTTGTTTGGCACAAGATTGAGCGTGATGAAGAAATCATCCAGATGCTGATTAGCGTAGAATCGGATTTCTGGAATAACAATGTGCTTGCGAATAAGATGCCGGCACCGGATGGAAGTAAAGCTGCGGAAGAATTGCTCTCGAAATATTATAAGACTTCTGATCCGGACAAGATGATCCCGCTAGTCGGATTTGATGAGAAATTAAAGCGAAGGGCAGAGATCACGGCTCTTCAGGACAAGCTGGAGAAAGAGAAGAAACAGATCGAGCAGGAAGTAAAGGTTTATATGGAGGATGCAGAAAAAGCTGATTCTGACAGTTATTCGGTCACATGGAAATCTGTGACTGCAAACCGTGTAGACACAAAGAAACTGCAGACAGTCTATCCGGAAGTATATAAAGAGTGTGCGAAACCTTCTCAGAGCAGAAGATTCACAGTAAAAGAGATTGCATAGGAGGATAAATAAAATGGGAGTAAAAGATGCATTGGCAGAGAAAACAGAGAACAAAGGTGCTGTAAAGCTTACCAAATCCATGAGTATTGCAGATATGATCAAGGCTATGGAGCCTGAGATTAAGAAGGCATTGCCTCAGGTGATCACACCGGAGCGTTTTACCAGAATGGCATTATCGGCATTGAATACCACACCAAAACTTGCTGAATGCAGCCAGATGTCCTTTCTTGGAGCACTGATGAATGCAGCTCAGCTTGGGCTGGAACCAAACACTCCACTGGGACAGGCGTATCTGATTCCTTACCGAAATAAAGGCAAACTCGAGTGCCAGTTCCAGATCGGTTACAAAGGTCTTATCGATATGGTATATCGGAACGACAATATCCAGACAGTGCAGGCGCAGTGCGTATATGAAAATGATGAATTCGAATATGAACTTGGTCTGGAGCCGAAACTGGTACATAAACCGGCATTAAAGGACCGCGGGAACCTTATTCTTGTATATGCGCTCTGGAAGGCAAAGAATGGCGGTTTTGGCTTTGAAGTGATGAGTAAGGAAGATATTGATATTCATGCAAGAAAGTACAGCCAGAGCTTTTCCAGCAGCTATAGTCCGTGGAAAACAAACTATGAGGAAATGGCAAAGAAGACAGTTATCAAGAAATGTCTGAAATATGCTCCGGTCAAATCAGATTTTGTTATGCAGGTATCCAATGATGAGACTGTCAAGTCGGAACTTAGCGTAGACATGTCTGAGATTGCGAATGAGCAGGAACCGGTCATTGATGCAGAATATAACGAAGTTGCAGCAGAGCAGGAGACAGCAGCCGCAGAAGCATAACTCAGTAACGGTGCTTATGATCCATCAAAAGCATTGAAATATATCACACAAAATAACAGACAGCCCCGGGAACTACCGGGGCGGAAAGGGGCAACATGAAACACATCAATATGGAAACCTTTGCGAATGGAGCGTTCACAGAGCAGATCAACCGGGAGTTGAAGAAAGTGACAGAAAACATTCAGGATCCTAATACGGATGCAACCGCAAAGAGAAAGATCACAGTTATGATTGAATTCAAACCGAACGAGACAAGAAATTTTGTGACTACAGGAGTACAGGCGAAAGCAACACTTGCACCGGCACTGGGAGCTGTTACAGCACTCAGTATGGGTAAGAACCTCAAGACCAATGAGGTTGAGGCATATGAGGTAGGAAGCCAGATTCCGGGACAGATTACGATGGAGGAGACTCTGGAAGCTACAGAAGAGATGGAAGACGGCAGAGTGGTAGATAAATCTACCGGAGAGATTTACGAGACACCAGCTAAAAATGTAGTTGATTTAAGAGCTGTACGTCAGGCTTAAAGATAGAAAACAGGAGGATAAAATACTATGATCAGAGAAGCAATGCAGTTTTTAACAGGATTGAAGGAAGAAGCAATGGAGCCGAAAGTGGTTGAGATTGCGGGAAAGACATATTGTAATAAGAATTTACAGAGATATGATGAAGAACCTACGGCAAAAGAGATCACTGCCTCAACACTTACTGCAATGATCGATTATATCTATAATCTTTCCGATGAATTAAGAGCGAACATGATCATTCATGTGCAGGATCCACAGACAGTACGTCTCTATAGTGGATTAAATAAAGAACGTAAAAGAGAATATCTGTTCAGATCAGATGCCATTGTGCCATGCTTCAGATATGGTAACTATTATGGCCAGGAAGAATTCCTGATCGAGATGCAGGCAAACTTTGAGGTGACTCCTGATCTGGAAACAATCCTTAAGGTTGCAGGTAATGTGGAAGCAAAGACAACTGCAAACTATGGTGATGATGGAGTAACACAGAAAACGACCATCAAACAGGGAATTGCATCCAAAGCAGATGTCCTTGTACCTAATCCGGTCACACTGACACCGTACAGAACTTTTCTTGAAGTTGAGCAGCCTTCCAGTGAATTTGTATTCCGCATTAAGGATAATGGTGGTGCTCCGGTATTTATGCTTGTCGAGGCAGAAGGAGGTCTCTGGAGGGCAGAAGCAATGCAGAACATCAAAGAATATCTTACGATGGAACTAAAAGATATTTCGAATGAAAAAACAAAGATTACGATCATTGCATGATAATTGGTTGTACATGCCCCGTCTGGAAACAGGCGGGGAAATAGAAAGGATTACATGAAAACGATTTGTTTTACAGTGCCTGGTAAGCCACAGGGGAAAGCTAGGGCACGTACATTTTATAATCCCAAGACAAAAGGAATGAGCAGCGTGACACCGGAGAAGACTGTTCTGTATGAGAATTTTATTTCCACCTGTTATTTACAGGCAGCTGGAGAAGAGAGGTTTGCAGATGATGCATATATCCGGATCCGTATACAGGCATTCTATGGAATACCAAAGAGCAGCTCGAAGGTAAAAAGGGAAGCTATGCTGAATGGCGAGCTTCTTCCGGCAAAGAAACCGGACATCGATAATATTGCAAAAGCTGTTTTGGATGCACTGAACAGCGTAGCGTACCGGGATGATACCCAGGTAGTGGAATTACAGTTAAGGAAACAATACAGCGAAAAACCACGAGTAGAGATCTGCATGGAAGAACTGGAGGTATAACCAGATATGGCAAGGCGAAAGCAGGAAGGAAATCGCTTTTTTCGCCTGGACGTGGATTTTTTCTCGGATAAAAAGATAAAGATCCTGAAGGCCAGATATGGAGCCGATGGGATTACCCTGTATATGTATCTTCTGTGCGAGATATATAAATCAGGATATTATTTAAAGATTGATGATGATTTTGAGTTCATTGTATCGGATGATCTGAACATGGACAGTAACAAGGTGAAGCAGGTCTTGAACTTCTTATTGGAACGGTCACTGTTTGACAACACACTTTTTCAGTCGGACAAGGTCTTGACCTCTGCCGGAATACAGAGGAGATATCAGGCAATGGTAAAAGCCAGAGCACTGAAAAATCCGATCACAGTAGAAAGGTTTTGGCTCCTTCAGGAGGAAGAAACGGAAACCTTTATTAAAGTGAACCCTTCTTTAAATAATTCCGAGAATAATCCCGATAATTCCAAGAAAAATAACGATAATTCCGAGAAAAATGACATAAAAGGAAAAGAAAGGAAAGGAGAGTATATATATGCGGCTCCGCCGGGTACATACTTTGCTGATTCTTCTTTGAATGAAGCCTTCCTGTTGTTCCTGAAGGTGAGACAGAACAATGGAGATCGTCTGACGGATGAACAGATACAGCTTCTGAAGGAAGAACTGAGCTCCATGTCTGACAAACCGGAAGAACTGACCGCCATTGTAAAGAAGTCAGTGATGAGTGGATGGAAGACATTTTATCCATTGAAGAAAAGTCGTGGCAAGAAGACAGAATCGAAGAACAGCAAGAACCGGTTCAATAACTTTCAACAGAGAGAATATGATTTCAATGATTATGAGAAGCAGTTATTGAATAAAGGACAGGAGGGATAGCTTATGGATAAGACCTGTGCAACATGTATTGAGAATGACGATGGGCTGTGTGACCGTAAGGGAACACTGGTCCATGATGATGATACCTGTGATCAGCACAAGGAATCATGGAAGAATGCCATGTTAAGGCAGTTCTTTCGGAGAACAATGAGATAAGAGAACACTTCACTCGTAATGAAGGGGTCATAGAAATAAACAGAAAGGAGCCAGCCTCCGGCCGGGGCAAGGGTATACCGGGCTTCTTGAAGAAAAGGAAAACGAGAATGTGGGTTATTGAAGGTGGGAAACAAATGAGTAAAGGCACCTTTCGGTGCCTTTAGCAGGGGCAATGGGATTCGAACCCACGACCGTACCTTTATGAGAGGTGTGCTCTATCCACTGAGCTATGCCAAATTTATTATATAGCGAAATGTGAAATTATGCAATTATAATTCCTCTCCAGTGTCATTCATCGTAATTGTGCCTTTATAAGTACAGTTAAGTTTTTGGGAGATTTCCAACATTTCTTTTTCTTGGAAATTATCTCGAGAGAGTTTATTGGTCAGGTTTTGGCGACTAGTGCCAAGCAGAGCAGCCAATTCAGTCACAGTCATATTACGACGTTTCAGTAACACTTTTACTTTTTCTCCAAATGATAATGGCATATGATTCACCTCCTTGTTATGTATAGATTATAACACTATATAGTTTACAATGCAATTATAAAGTTTAAAAAGAAATATAATAATGTAAAATATACATTGACAAAAGAAACTAAAAAGTGTACAATGCAAACATAAAATCAATCGGAGGTAGTAAGAATGTATGAAGTAATCAACGAAAAACTGAAACTGGAATCTTGTAGTATAGGTGATTTAACGCTGAACATAGTGAATGGTATGTTGAAATCATGGAATGATGGAAGCAGCATATCAGCGCTGACAATATTCTATATGCCGGCAAGGGACACAATCGTGCTGAATCGTGATCATGTGAATTATGATACATATCGCACATTCACTGAGGCATATTTGGGTTGTGATGAACATGTACGTCGGAAAATCAGAAAAAGGTATGAAAACAAAGAAGGTAGCGGCATAAGTGAAATAATTGAAATTTTGGATGGAGCTATCAAACATCGAAAGGATCTGAAAGATATTTTTATGCTGAAGCATCAGACAGTAGAGGAAGAGGATAATACTATCAGTTTTTCACTGATGAATGAGATTGTGAAAGATACAGAGAGTCACTATTTCGCAATGTACAAAGCTTTCCAGTACGGAGTAATACAGGGAAAACGCTTGGAGAGACGTAAAAAAAGACAATCCGCAACTGCCTGACCCGCATAGAGGATTGTCTTAAACACAAGGAGTACCTTGTGAAGATAAGTATAAGGTACTCCACATTTTAAATCAAGAGAAAAAAGGAGAAAGCATAAATGAACGAATTAATTAAAATCAACTATGAAGCAGAAACACCAACAGTATCAGCAAGAGATTTACATGCCGGGCTTGAGATAAAAACCGCATTTAAAGATTGGTTTCCTCGCATGGCAGAATATGGTTTTGAAGCAGAAAAAGACTTTTGCTCAAAAATGAGCGAAAGTACAGGAGGTAGACCAGCCGTTGATTATGAGATTTCTGTAGACATGGCAAAGCAGATCTGTATGATCCAGCGTTCCGAAAAAGGAAAGCAGTATCGCCAGTATTTCTTAGATCTGGAAAAAGCATGGAACACTCCGGAGCAGGTGTTTGCAAGAGCATTAAAGATGGCTGATAAAGAAATAGAGAAACTGAAATCCAGTAACACCGTGCTTATGGAAGATGTGCAGCGTATGCGTCCTAAAGAAATCTTTGCAGATGCAGTGTCAACCAGTCATACTTCTGTTCTGATTGGAGATTTGGCAAAGATGCTGAAACAGAATGGTATTGATATTGGGCAGAAACGTTTATTTGAATGGCTGCGTGAAAAGGGTTATCTGATTAAACGTAAAGGATCTGACTGGAACAGTCCGACTCAGAAGGCAATGGAACTTGGTCTGTTTGAAATAAAAGAGAGTACGGTGAATAATCCTGATGGTTCTGTGAGAATCAACAGAACAACGAAAGTAACTGGAAAGGGACAGCAGTATTTTATCAATAAATTTCTTAGTTAGGAGTGAAGTAGATGGCATATAAAAATCACGAGGGGTATCAGGATCCGACTTCCGGACAGGCTATGCAGAATACCCACTGGGAAGAATTACAGCAGTTACGTGAGAAGGAACATGGCTTGAAACGCGGTCAGAAGATTGTACTTACTGAAATGTACAGAGAAGAGCATAAGCCGGCCAGAAAAATTCAGAGAACCTATATCGTTCTTGAACTGTACAAGTATTGTGTGTTACTGAAAGACGATAAGGGATATCGCACAGCACCGTCATACATACAGCTGCAAATGATGATGAGAGGTGTTGTGTAATGGGGATTAAAGTAACCAGAGATATGTTGGACCGGTACCGGAAGTTGAAACAGGAGATACCGGTGTTGGAGCTGGAACTCCTGATGATGAAGAACACGGAGGCAGGACTGGGGAATGATACGATCTTCGATTACCAGACCGGTTATCCCAGACCACAAAGTGTTGTCGGTTTTGATCAGAAGAAGTATGACCGGCGGGAGAAGATTCTGGAGCGCAAGAAAGAAAAGGTCAAGGCCATGGACCAGTGGATTGATGACATCAAGGACGGACAGACCAGATGCGTGTTCCGGATGTTCTACAAACAGAACATGACGTGGAAGACGATTGCGAAGCAGATCGGCATGCCGCACAATGAGGATTATCCGAGGGTGTGTATCAGGGATGCTTATCTGAAAAAAATGAAAATTACATGACGATTTTTCGGATATTTCGGTAATTTCGTTGTATGATGAGAATGTAGCCAAAGGCTTAAAGGCCGGCGGCTCTTTCCCCGCTTCTCCGAAAAGCATATTCCAAACTACATACATTTTTGCGAAGCGTCCTGTAGAAATATGGGACGTTTTTATGTGTAAACAGTTGTAAAAAATACATAATTGAGGTATTATTCTATATAAAATTATAGGGGGAAAATAACATGTGTTTCTTTGGATTTGGATGCAAAGATAATAAAGTTTGTCCTTGTGAAAATTATACGGAATATGAGATGCGATTAAAGTGTGTGAAAACGACATTACATAGCAGATATATATCTGGCATAGCACTAGGTATTGTGGTATTGTTACTGGCAACAGGGGCCGCAAATTCACCAGAGTTTTCTAATTGGATATCTTTTGCTAGTACTGTTACATCTATTATTTTATCTGTACTTGCAATTATAATGAGTATAACAGGTGAGGCAAAGACAGATGCAATGCGAAACCAAATGGAAGATACAACACGTAAATTGGACAAAGCTGTTGAAAATATTACTTCTGCAAATGAAGATATAAATCGAAGTATAATTGAGTTACAGGGAAAAATAGATAGTATGAGTGAAAAAGTAGATAACTTTTCAAAAGAAAACAAGGAAACAAGTCTTACTGTAGAAAAAGACTTGCCAGGGGATTACGAATTTCATTAAATACGATTATGGAGGCTTTTATTGTGAATGAGAAGTGGAATATAAATGTTGTCCTATGCAAATATTGTGATGAGGAAACTGGAAATGTTCAACAAATATTTAATAAGATTAAAATGGATAAAGATGTTACACCACCTTTTTATATGGTGACGTTTATTAATGGGCTAAATGTTGGTAACCAGTTAGCTTTGTTTTACTGTATAGATAAAATTGAAGCTGGAAGTCAAATAAAAAGAGCTCATGCCGGAAAAATAAGATTGGAAAGAAAAGTAGACGCAACAAATTCTTCTAACAACACTATTGAAAATAATACCGTTGAAAATGGATACATAGATATGGTTAGCAGTAGGATTAATGGAATCAAATTTCCAGGACTTGGAGCATATGAGTTAAAAGTATATGGATTTACAGATAAAACAGAAATTGCTAGGGTAGATCAAATGGATAATAAAAAAAGAGATAATGAATTTACAAATGAGCATTTATTTGCGACATATCCATTTGAAGTAGTCCTATAGAAATGGATAATATAATAAACTTACGCAGAGCACCCTTCGGGGTGCTTTTCTAATGCCAATTTTCGTACAGCGTGCACAGCACCAGCGCATACATACTTTAGGCATGGATTCACTGTATGTAAGCGTTTGCACCTCCTTTCGTCACGGTAGCAATCGGCTGTCGTGTATGATGCTGGCAGGACTGTATTTTTGAATAAAAGAAAGAAGGTGAGCCTGAGTGACGAAAAAACAGAAGATTTTTGCAGATGAGTATCTGATAGACCTGAATGCCACAAGGGCTTACAAGGTAGCATATCCGGCCGTGAAGAAGGATGAAACAGCGGCTCAGGCCGGCAGCAGGATGTTGAGAAATGTCAAGGTTGCAGATTATATCCAGAAAAGGATGCAGGACCGCCAGAAACGCACAGAAATAACACAGGACAGGGTTCTAGAAGAGCTGGCAGCCATTGCTTTTGCCAGGGCGACTGATTTTGCAGAGGTAAAAGACGGATGCGTGATCATAAAAGACACGGCAGGACTGACAGAACAGCAGATTAAAGCCATTGCCGGAATAAAAGAAGGCAAGTTTGGTATTGAACTGAAATTGAATGATAAAGAAAAAGCACTGGAGCTTCTTGGCCGTCATCTTGGAATGTTTAGGGACAGACTGGAGGTTTCCGGATTGGAAGATGAAAAGAAGAAACTTGATGACATTCTGGAACAGATGCGTGGTGGTGGATAGTGAAAAATAAAACTTGACTTTTGCCAGACATAATATATAATAGAATTATGCCAGACAAAAAAAGAGGTGAAATAATGAGTCCACGAACCGGCAGACCAACAGATAATCCTCGACCAAATAAAATTAGTATTCGGATTAGTGATTCGGATAAAGAAATTTTGGAAAAATATTGCGAAAGAGAAAAAGTGAATAAGACAGAAGCAATTAGTAGAGGAATAAAAATGTTGGATAAAAAGTAAAACAGTCGTAGCACCGACCAAAGCACACACGACTGTTTGTCCAGAAGTTTCCTTCTGTAAATATTATAATGCAGATGGGAATTTCTTTCAAGAACAAAAATTTGAAAGGAGTTTTTATTATGCCAATAAAAAATGCTGTACAGAAAGCAAATTTGATGATCGGACAAATTAATCCCCACTACGATATGACTGTTAATAATGTAAAAGAAATCCACGAAGTGTATGGTGGCAGTTTTGAAACAATTTGTTGTTCTTTTAGATTGGGATATCTTCAAGGAATGAAAGCTGCTAAAGCAGAGATGAAGCGGGGGGGGGCGAATTAAATGGACGACCCTGAGATTTGGAAGAGCATTTCAGGCTTCGAACGATATGCTGTTAGTAATTTAGGAAGAATAAAGAATAATGATTCTGAAAAAATCTTAAGTACAAGAAAAAGTACAAACGGTTATTTGCGTGTGAACCTACGGAAAGGTCATGTTAAATATGAAAAACCCACGGTAATTCATGTACATAGACTGGTTGCAGAAGCATTTCTTCCGCCAATTGAAGGAAAAAAATGTGTTAATCACATTGATGGCAACAAAATCAATAATTGCGTGGATAATTTAGAATGGGTAACAAATAGAGAAAATACAATGCATGCAATCAAGACGGGTTTAATGACTCCGGATTATTCAGAAATGAATAAAAAATCTCGGGTTAAAAGCAATGCGGCTCATAATACAAGACAATATCGCCAGAAAATGCAAATGATTAATCAAGTGCTGGGACAGACACGACCTGTATTACAAATCAGCATAGATACTGGTGAAGTTTTACAGGAACATGTTAATTGCAATGAGGCCGCCAGATTTTTGTTTGGAGAAGGGACAACAAAGGACAGATTGATAAGTAGGTGCGCTAGAGGTAAATGTAAAAGTGCATATGGATTTTTGTGGAGATACAAAGAGGGCGAATAATCGCTCTCTTTTGTTATATCAAGAGGGGGTGATTAAGCTCCGTGAGTTCTGAAAGATTAATATTATCTGATAAATACAAAGCATTTTTGAAATGTAATGCACCAGTAGAATTCCTGGAGGGTTAGCACAACTGCAGCTGGCAAAACGACAGTAGGGCTGTTTAAGTTCATGCTGAAGGTTGCTGAATCACCGAAGAAACTGCATATCCTGGCAGCAGATGACACGGGAGCAGCAGAGAAGAACATTATTCAGAAAGACCTTGGCATTCTGGATGATTTCGGAATATTGACTGAGTACAAAGGAAATGGATCCGGAGAATACAAGATGCCACACATTCTGTTCCATACATCCGGCGGGGATAAAATCATTTTTGTGGTCGGATATGGAAACAAAAGCAAGTGGAAGGATGCCCTCGGCGGTCAGTATGGATGCCTGTATATCGATGAGATCAACACTGCAAACATAGAATTTGTCCGTGAGGCATCCATGCGCTGTGATTATCTGATGGCAACGCTTAATCCAGATGATCCGAGTCTTGATGTATACAAAGAGTATATCAACTGCGCCAGGCCACTTCCGGAGTGGGCGGACAGTACTCCACAGGAAATTAAAGATGAGCTGAAAGAAGAACCAAAACCCGGCTGGGTCCATTGGTTCTTTTCTTTTGACGATAATGCGGGCCTTTCGGAAGAAAAGAAAGAGAGAATCATACAGAATACTCCGAAGGGAACAAAGATCTGGAAAAACAAGATCGAGGGGCTGAGAGGAAAAGCAACCGGTCTGGTATTCAGCAATTTTGATCGTGCGCATCACGTAAGAACGAAAGAATGGGCGAAACAATTTATTCAGAATCCAGAAGGAAAGAAAAAAGAGTTTTTCATGTGGCTGTCGGCAGCAGTGGATACTTCGTATTCCCAGAAATCTCCAGATACGATTGCTTTTTCTTTTTTAGGAATCACCAATAAAGGAAAATGTATTGTTCTGGACGAAAAAGTATACAGCAACGCTGAGTTGGATACGCCATTAGCTCCATCGGACACAGTTAAGAATCTGATTGATTTCTTGGACAGAAATCGGAAAGAATGGGGACTTGCAAGAAATGTGTTTCTGGATAGTGCTGATCAGGCAACTATGCAGGAGTGGAATAAATATAAGCGCAGAAATGGTTGTATCTACACACTCAATGATGCATGGAAGCAGATGGAGATCATTGACCGTATCAACGCACAGCTTGGCTGGCTGGCTTTTGATGATGCTACAGGCATAGAACCTAATTTTTACGTTTTGGATACATGTCCGACCTATATCAGCGAACTGGAAACATATAGCTGGAAAGAAGATAAAGACAATACTCCGGAAGATGGACATGACCATATGGTGAACTCTGTACAGTATGGATGGATCCCATACCAGAGCAAAATATACAAGAGGTGAGAGAATGAACCGACTTCAAAGCTTTATTGCTCGGATTTTTAAGATAGAACCGGCAAGAGACAGAACAGTAACGATTATAGAACCACATACGTTCCGGGAAAATGTACTAAGAAATAAAATTTGGTATCGTGGTGACAGCGCAGAGTTAGAACAGTATTTTCAGAAGACTGCAAGGTGGGACGTGGAAAAAGCCCGCTTCTGGGCTGCTCATGCACAGGGAAATGTCAGAAAAATGCACAGCGGTATTGTTGGTACTGTTGTGGATCGCTATAAAGACATTGTTCTGGCAGACATGGATTCTATAGACTTCGGAGAAAACCAGAAATCACTTAATGAACTGTGGGATAAGCTTTATGAAAAAAGCAAACTTAATGATGTAATTGGAGAAGCAATAACGGGAGCTTTGGCAGCAGGAGACGGAGCTTTTAAGATTACGGCAGATTCCTGCAGTGAGTATCCGATCGTAGAGTTTTATGATGCGGAAAACGTGGACTACGTGTATGTACATTCGAAATTGCAGGAAATTAAGTTTTACACGACATATAAGAACGGTAAAAAAGATCTCAGACTGGAAGAAACTTACGGACACGGATATATCAAATACAAATTGTATGATGATTACGGAAAAGAAGTTCCACTAAATCAGCTGCCGGAAACGGCGCACCTGTATGATCTGGGGATTGAAGGCGATATCATGCTGGCTGTTCCCCTGAAAATATTGGAATCCACGAAATATAAGAATCGCGGAAAAGCACTATTTGAAGGAAAAACAGACGTTCTGGACGGACTGGATGAAGTAATCAGCCAGTGGATGGATGCAATCCGTATGGGAAGAATCAAACGGTATATCCCGGACAATCTTATTCCACGTGATCCGGACACGGGCAAACTGATGCCGGCAAACCCGTTTGATAATGATTTTATTGCTTTAGGCGACAATATGAGCGAAAAAGCAAATCAGCAGGTTGAGATATCGCAGCCACAGATTTCCTATGAAGCCTATGTAAACAGTTACAGTAATTTCCTCGATATGGTGTTACAGGGGATTATGTCACCATCGACTCTCGGCATTGATCTGAAAAAGACTGATAATGCGGACTCACAGAGAGAAAAAGAAAAAGTTACGCTTCATGTCCGAAATAAGATTGTTGATGCTTTGAACGAAGCGCTTCCTGAATTATTCACAGTTATCATGCAAACTTATGATCTGATGTACGGAAAACTTCCGGGAAAATATGAACCAACAGTAAAGTTTGGAGAATATGCTTCTCCAGATTTCGGAACTACAGTGGACACAGTGGGGAAGGCGAAACAATACGGCATCATGAGCCTTGAAACATCTGTAGATCAGCTGTATGGAGATACCTGGACAGATAAGGAAAAAGAGGCAGAAGTCGAAAAGTTGAAGATCGAACAAGGCATACAGGATATGCAAGAGCCGGCAGTTAATCTGGATGCCGGTAATTTTCACGTAAATCTGGAAGGCGGTGAAGGTGATGCGGGTAAAGGTAGGACCAAGAATGTACCGAATGAGCCGAAAGGAATACCAGGGAATGCTTCAAATAGCAAAGGAGCAGGTGCCGATGGGAATCTACGCAGTGGAGAAAGCTGATTACGCAGAACTCCGGAGAGATAAATGTGAGAGCATTACGAAGCTGAAAGAGTTGACTAGACAGTTTAGATCACAGGGTTTTAAGGTATGGTCAAATGGCAAAGCTAAATAATCAATATGATATCGGTGCTGCTTTTGAAGCCATTGAAAATGAATTAATCGCGTCTATGATCAGGAACTTCGAGAATCACAAGCAGGAAGAGACGGATGAAAAGAAACACTGGTCCATGTGGCAGACAGAGATGTTGAAGTCGCTGGAAAAATACAAGCACGACAATCAAAAGAAATACGGAAAGCAGTTCCGTAATATCAATAAGCAGATTGCAGCGCTGATCAGCCTTGCAAGATCTGAAGGTGGCATGAACCAGGAGAAAAGGATCCTGGAGGAGATCAAGAACGGATTCAAGGCAAAGAGAATCAAAAAGGGCGGTACAGCGGAGTTTTTCAAGGTCAATGACCGGAAACTGAATGCTCTTATTGATGCCACTACTTCCGATATGCAGAAAGCAGAAACAGCAGTGCTGCGAATGGCCAATGACCAGTACCGCAAGATTATTTATAATGCTCAAGTGTATGCCAATACGGGTGCAGGTACCTATGAGAAAGCCGTAGACATGGCAACAAAGGATTTCCTTTCTGCTGGACTGAATTGTGTGGAATATACCAACGGAGCACGACATACACTTGCTGATTATGCAGATATGGCGATCCGGACAGCGAGCAAGAGGGCTTATTTGCAAGGGGAAGGCGAGATGCGGCAGCAGTGGGGATTGCACCTTGTAATCATGAACAAGCGAGGATCCCCGTGCCCGAAGTGCCTTCCGTTTGTGGGAAAAATTTTGATTGACGATGTGTGGAGCGGTGGCAGTCGAAAAGATGGGAAATACCCGCTGATGTCATCTGCAATAGCAGCAGGGCTTTATCATCCACGTTGCAAAGATTCTCATACTACATATTTTCCGGGCATCACGAAAGTAGATCCTAAATATAACAAGCAAGAGATTTCTGATATTGAGGATACAGCGAAACAGGAAGCGAAACAGCAATATGCTGAACGTCAGGAAAAGAGATTTGGAAGACTTGCGGATTTCTCACTGGATCCAGAGAATCAGAAACAGTATGAGAAGATGCAAAATCGGTGGAAACATGTGCGGATGCGTACTGGTAATATGGATACCGCGGAATATCTGGATGAAAGACGACGAGAACAATTTTTAGGAATTCCAGAAAATATTACTTCTGTATGGTGCGAAAAAGATAAATGTGTTGGCAAGGTAACGGATTTGCAAGAATATATAGTCGGAAAAGAAAAATACAAAGTAGATGGCAAGAATATACTGCTGGATTATTCAGCACATGAAAAGAAAGTAGCTGAAAATATTGCCGAAAAATATGGAAAGAAAATTCAGATGGTTCCAAGAATTGTATATCCGCAAGGAATATCCACACCAGATTTTAAGATTGACGATATGAGCTGGGATCTGAAAACAATAAGCACTGCTGGTAAAAACGTTTTTTACAATGCAGTCAAAAAGAAAAAACGACAGGCGGGATGCTTTATTTTCGACATTACAGATTGCCCATTACCGAAAGATGAAATACAACAACAAATAAAAGATTTGTTTAGGTCAACACATTTAACTTTTATAGATCAGATTGCATTATACAAAGATGATGGAATTATTGGAGTGTATAAAAGAAATAAAAAATAAGAGCCATTCACTTGTACAATCCTTCCGGATTATGGGTACTAGGAATGACTCTTATTTTAGATATCTTATGTTTATTTTACAGCAATATTCGTAAAGATGCAATACTTTTCTAATTTGCACCAGCGCAATGAGGGGAGGTGAAAATAGTGAAGATCAGAGTGATTCATGATTTCTATGACAAGGAAAATGATCTGAAGCTCAGGTCTGTCGGTGATACATTAACAGTATCCAAGGACAGGGCAGAGTACCTGGTAAGAATGAAGATCGCAGAGGTTATCGATTCGAAAGGCGGTGATCCCAAATCCCCCATTGAGGCGCAGGGTTAAGCGTCTTATTTTTATGTCCGGAATGACGAAAAACTACCAGAAAGGAGTAGCAGCATGACACAGGAACAGTTTGAAGCCCTTGGAATTGAGAAGGGCCTGGCAAAGAAAGCAGCAGATGCTTCTGCGAAAGAGCTGGAAGGCTACGTATCAAAAGAAACTTATGATACGACAGAACAGGAACGCAAACAGTTGGAAACATCGGCAAATGACTATAAGGCCCAGTTGGAGACGTTAAAAGCATCCGCAGGGGATAATGAAGCCCTGAAACAGCAGATTGCGGATCTCCAGACACAGAATCAGCAGAAAGAAACAGAACATCAGGAAGAACTGAAGAATTTGAAACTGACCAATGCAATCAAAATGGCAATTGCCTCATCTGCACAGGATAGCGATCTGGTAGCGGGACTGGTTGACCGTAAGAAGCTGATCCTTGGAGAGGATGGAAAAGTTACCGGTCTGGATGAACAGGTAAAAGCATTGAAAGAGAGCAAACCGTTCCTCTTTAAGCAGGAACAGAAACAGACTGAGAGAAGAGGATTCTTCCCACTGGGAAATCACAAAGACGAAGGCTCTGGAAAAGAAGGACCTTTAAGTATGAAAGAAGCAATCGCTGCCAGATTAAATATGGGAGCAGAAGGGAATGGTAAATAATTATGGCAATTACACTTGAAGAAGCAAAGAAAAACGTGCAGGATGACCTTCAGATGGGAGTTATTGATGAATTCCAGAAATCAAATTTTATTCTGGAACATATCCCGTTTGATGATGCAGTATCTCCGACAGGAGGCGGTGCAACACCGTCTTACAGCTATGTGCGTCTGAAAAGCAGCCAAAAGCTGAATTTCGTGCGATTAATACAGAATACACGTCTTCAGAAGTAACAAAGGAACCATATACAGTAGAAATTAAAGTCTTTGGTGGGGCTTATGAGATTGACCGTGTGATTGCAAACATGGGCGGTATTGTAAATGAAGTTGAATTGCAGCAGGCGCAGAAGATTAAGGCCGCACAGGCGCTGTTTAATGATACATTCATCAATGGAGATACTGCAAAGGATACGAAAGCATTTGACGGTCTGGATAAAGCACTTACCGGAAGCTCAACAGAGTACAACACTGAAGGAAGCATTGATCTGTCTACCTCAGAGCTGGTAACAAAGAACTATCAGTATTTCCTTGATATGCTAGATGAATTTCTGGGCGGCCTTGATGGAACACCGACATTTATTGCTGGTAATAATAAGCTGATTTCCAAACTCAGAGCTTGTGCAAGACGGGCAAGTATGTATCAGGTTACAAAAGACAACTGGGGCAATCAGGTAGAGAGCTATGGAGGCATCCCGTTTGTTGACCTGAAGACCAAACCGGGAACTAATGATGAAGTGGTACCGATTAAAGGGGATGATGGAACCACGTCTCTTTATGTGGCACGTCTTGCAATGGACGGACTCCATGCTGTTTCTTTTGCAGGAGTGGCACCGGTACAGACATGGCTCCCTGATTTCTCTACTGCAGGAGCAGTGAAAAAAGGTGAAGTCGAAATGAATGCAGCCATTGCACTCAAAGCATCAAAGGCGGCCGGTGTATTTAGAAATATCAAAGTAAAATAAGGAGCGAGTGATATGAAAATTTTCAGTCCGGTCAAGACTTATACAGGTATGTCCGCATCTGTTCCGTTTTGTAATGGTGTTGGAGAGACGGAAGATCCGCACCTGATCGAGTGGTTTAAAGACCATGGATATGAAGTTGAAGAAGTAGAAACAGCAACAGTAGACACGTCATGCGTAGAAGATCAGATGGAAACAGCAGATGAGGAACAGGCTGAAGTACCGAAGACGAAGCGCACAAGGAAGTGATTTTGCATGGCTTATAAATCGTACGTAACCGAAGATTATTACTTGGATCAGCATGAGGGTGACACCATCCCCGGAGATAATCTGCAAAAAGCACTGAAACAGGCATCCAGGCATATTGATTCCCTGACCCACAACCGCATTGTGGGTCAGGGATTTTCCAATCTTACAGCATACCAGCAGGAAATCATCAGGGAAGTCGTATGCATGCAGGCTGACTTCGAGTATGAGAATGCAGACGAGATCAACAGTGTGCTGTCTTCATACAGCATCAATGGAGTATCCGCTCAGTTCGGCAGCAGCTGGAACGTATTTACGGATAAAGGTGTGGCAATGAAGCGAGATGTGTACGCTTTGTTACAGCAGACTGGATTATGCTGTATGTTAGCGAGGTGATCACATGAGATATCCATGTTTAGTCCCTAAAAGGCTCTGCAAGACAGATATCACCTGTAGCTTTGAGAGAGAAGGTTTGAACGAGTACGGAGAACCACTTAAGGCCATAGAGTATTCCGGAAAGTGTAATTACCAGGACAAAGCAAGAACAGTTCTGACAGCAGAGAAGAAATTGACACAGATTACCGGCACGGCGCTGTTTCCGGGTGACATCTGTCCAGATTTGCCGGTTATCTCTGGTGGATCTGCTCTGATCTTTGGAGCGAAGAGACGGATCGAACAGGGGACAAAGGCAAGGAATCCGGATGGATCCGTGAATTATACGGAGGTGATGCTGGTATGAGTAATCTGATCAACGTGAATTCCGTGATAAAACTGAATCTGCCTAAGATCCGACAACTGACAGATGCACAGATAACGGCTCTGGAGCAGACTGCGGAAGAATTGCATACAGAAGTCGATCAGGCGCAGGTGTTTCCAAGAGATACTGGACACTTGCAGGATGAGAGTACGTTCCTGGACAAGTCAGAAAGTAAGCACGGAAAAGTATCAATCATATCCAGCACGCCCTATGCCCGTCGCCTGTATTTCCATCCGGAATATCACTTCCAGACAGGAGAGAATCCGAATGCACGAGGCAAATGGTATACAGACTGGCTTCCAGGTGGCAAAGAAGCTGATTTTGCAGCCAAAACATTCAAAGAAATTTACAGGAGACTGACAAGAATATGATGACACTGGCAGATATAAGAGATTACATCGAAACTCTTGGTATCTCAGAGCATGTGTACATGGGGAAACTTCCGAATAAAGAAGATAAATCCGTTGGTGTCTATAACAGTAAACATCAGCATGCATATCATACAGCACTTGGAGGACCAGCACTGGAAGGCTACGGCGAGAAATACGTGACTATATTGGTGCATTGGAATAAATCTCCAAGAGATACAGAAAAAGCGGCTGCAGAGCTGTTTGAGAAGTTAAGAATTATGAGAGATGCAAGTGTAAACAATGAAACGATTAAGTTTTTTCAACCCCTTTATCCAGTTCAGGACGTTGGTACAGATGATGCCGGCATCTATGAAATGGTGATTGAAGGGGCTTTTATTTTTGAGAAGAAGAAAGAAGGTAAAAAGGAATGAAAATGAATCTTCAGAAGTTTGCAGGAAAAACAACTAACGTATTTCCTGTATCAGCCAATCAGTTTAAGCTTGGCGCAGATAAAGAATCCGCTACAACTGTAGCAGATCTGGAGACCTTCTCACCGTCTTTTTCCAATGGGGTAGAAACTTGGACTCCAATGGATACAGAAGGATGGCAGAGAGCATTAATGACAGCCAAAGCCCTTACTATTACGCTTAACGGCAAGAGAAACATCGGAGATACCGGAAACGACTTTGTAGCAGGTAAACAGTTCAAGAATGGACATGACGCAGAAGGGTATTTTGAGTGGATTTTCCCGGATGGTACGAGCGTATCATGGGCGAACGCTGTGTTTGATGTAAAGAACTGCGGTGGCGGCGATGCTACAAATGTAGGCGCACTGGAATTTGACGTGATCAGCAATGGCAAGCCAACTTTAGTACCAGCAGTGTAATCCTGGGATTTTTTTGCGTGGAAAAAAGGAGAGATAGAAAAATGGCGAAAAAAATCAACATTACAGACAAACTGAATTTTGACTCCAATCCGGTCATTGTGATCGGAGATCTGGAGGTAGAAGTAAGATCAGACGCAGAGACGATGCTCCGTCTGATGGGAGTATTTGCAGAGAATTCTGAACTGCAGGCGGTAGGAGAGGCGTTGGATCTTATTTTTTCTCCGGAAGATGTGGAGAAGATCTGCAAGATGGAAAAAGACGGAAAGAAGCTTTCAGCAAATTCCCTGATGACTATTATTCAGTCTGCCATGGATTTAGTAATGGGAGAAAACGAGGGAGAACAGTGACCCGTACTATGATCTGATAGATGACTTTGATTTGATCATATCATCTTTTCAGTCACAGTACGGGATTCGTTTATCCAGAGAGCTTCCGGAAGGAATGAAGTGGGAAGAGTTCAGAGACCTTCTTGTCGGCATTGCTCCGGATACGGCTCTTGGAAGGATTGTTTCTGTTCGTGCAGAAGACCGTAAAGAGTATCTGGAGAATTTTACACCAGAACAGCATCGGATCCGCAATGAATGGAAATCAAGACATGCAGAATTTATTAAAAATCATACATCAAAAGAACAGATGGATGCGCAGCTTGATGCGATGAAAATGGCATTTATGCGCATGGCAGGCCTTGGAGGTGATTAAAAATTGAAAGATTAAAAGTAAAATGCCCTTTTTGCGGACATGAGCAGAAAGTACAGTACGCCCCGGATGCAAGATGCCGGGGCGTCTTTTTTAAGTGTCAGGCAAGGCACTGCAAGAAAGAATTTGAGATAAAAATAAACCAGGACAAGTAGTGCCACTGTGCCGATGTCCTCGTGACAGAGGCAGGTGGTATATATGTCAGCTACAAGTATTGGCCAGATTGGACTTGATCTGGTTGTAAATAAAAATCAATTTGAGAGCCAGATGGCTGGAATAACTGGCCTAGCGAAAAAGGCAGGCGCCACACTTGCAGCAGCTTTTGGTGTTAAAAAACTGGTTGATTTCGGAAAACAGTGCCTGGAACTGGGATCTGATCTCGCAGAGGTTCAGAACGTTGTAGATGTTACCTTTCCGAAGATGACCGCACAGGTCGATGAATTTGCAAAGAGTGCCGCACAGAGCTTTGGTCTGTCAGAGACCATGGCGAAACAGTACACCGGTACATTCGGTGCCATGGCGAAAGCTTTCGGATTTTCCGAAAAACAAGCCTATGACATGGGAACAACATTGACTGGTCTGGCTGGTGATGTAGCATCTTTTTACAATTTATCGCAGGATGAGGCTTATACAAAGCTGAAATCGGTCTTTACTGGTGAGACGGAATCGCTGAAAGATCTCGGTGTCGTAATGACACAGACGGCTCTTGATTCCTATGCCATGGCAAATGGCTTTGGTAAGACAACCTCGGCAATGACTGAGGCGGAAAAAGTAGCTCTACGATATCAATTCGTTCAGGACCAGTTATCTGCGGCACAGGGGGATTTTGCTCGTACATCTGATTCGTGGGCTAACCAGTGCAGAATCTTAAGTCTGCAGACTCAGTCCATCATGGCAACAATCGGCCAGGGACTGATCAATCTGTTTACTCCGGTAATCAAGGTGATCAACATTGCAATCGGTAAACTTGCTACGCTGGCGAATGCATTTAAAGCATTTACGGAGCTGATCACAGGGAATAAAGCCAGTGATGGCGGCAGTAACGGTGCATCAGAGATAGCTGCTTCGGCAGCAGATGCAGATGACAGCCTCAATAGTGCTTCGGATGCAGCTTCCAATCTGACTAACAATACCAATAAAGCTGGCAAAGCAGCACAGAATGCAGCGAAGAAAATGAAATCCCTTATGGGATTCGACCAGATCAACAAACTTGATTCACAGTCCAGTACATCATCTTCAGGGACTTCACCATCGACAGGCAGTACAGGAACGGCAGGGAATGGAGTTGATTATGGAAAACTTGCTGATGGCGATACAGTCATCGATAAGACAGATGAGAAGTTATCTGCTCTGCAGAAACGTTGCCAGGAACTTGCGAAGCTGTTCAAAAAAGGATTCCAGATTGGATTTGGCGATTCCCAGAAAAAGATAGATTCCATCAATAAATCCGTAAGGAATATTGGTAAGAATCTGAAAGAGATCTTCACAGATACTGCAGTTGTAAATGCGGCGAATCGATGTGCAAATAATATTGCTCTTGCTTTTGGCAAGATTACCGGTTCTACAGCTAGAATCGGGCTTACGCTGGTAGATAATCTTGTTGGCGGTGTTGATAAATACCTTGCGAAAAGCAAAGGTTATATCAAAAAGCGTATTGTTTCACTGTTCGATGCAACCGGTGAAATCGCGAAACTTTCAGGAGATTTTAGTGTTGCTCTGGCGGATATCTTCGATATATTTTCTAGCGACGATGCCAAGGCGATCACTGCAGATATCATTCAGGTATTTGCAGATGGATTTCTTGGAGCTGCAGATTTGGCAGTTAAATTCAAAAGAGACTTTGTATCACTTTTTACTGTTCCGGTCATCCAGAATACAGACAAGATCTCCGAAACACTGGAGAACATGCTTGGACGTTGGAGAGTTACGTTTGATGCTCTTTCACAGAGTTTTACTGATACATTCGACAAAATCAATTCAGTTTATGATCAGTATTTCAAACCCTTTGTTGACTCCATCACACAAGGTATATCGGATATCCTTGGAACATTCCTTGATGCTTATAATACATATCTTTCACCATATCTGGACTATATATCAGATAAATTCAGCTCTGTATGGAAGGAACATGTTCAGCCGGCACTGGATGGAATTCTTGAATTGCTTGGTAAAGTATTTGAGAATCTAAAAGCATTATGGGAAACAGCACTGGTTCCATGTATCGAATGGATAATTAACAATGTAATGCCGGTTCTTGGACCGATCATTGGAGGCCTTGGAGAGCTTATTCTAGATCTTCTGGCAGTTGCAGGTGATGTGATTAAGGGAATTACTGATATTCTGAGTGGCTTTATTGATTTTTGCACTGGCGTATTTACAGGAGATTTCAGTATGTGCTGGAAGGGAATTGAAGAAATTTTGCAGGGATTCAAGACGATTGCAGGATCAATTTTCGATTTCTTAAAGAAATATATTTTCCAGCCATTCATTGATTACGTGAAGGGAATTTTCCAGACAGACTGGTCACAGAGTTTTGGCACATTGGGGACAGTTCTGAACACATTTTTGGAATCCGTGAAGCGTATTTGGGGAGATATCAAGACGGTCTTTAATGGAATTATAACTTTCATAAAAGGTACATTTCATGGAAACTGGAAACAGGCGTGGTCCGGAATCAAAGATGTCTTTAAAGGGATTTTTGATTCTCTTGTGACGCTGGCAAAGACTCCACTGAATGCTGTGATTGACATCATTAATAATTTGATGAACAAACTCAATTCCGGACTGTCTGCGATAGAAAGTGCATTTTCTTTCAGCTATGATTTTACGAATCCTATTACCGGAACGAGACATTATGGCCATTATGGAATGTCCCTTCCTAGGGTTCCAACCATCCCTCATCTGGCGAATGGTGGTTATGTGAAGCCAAATACACCACAGCTGGCCATGATCGGTGACAACCTGCATCAGGGTGAAGTTGTAGCTCCGGAAGATAAACTGAAGAAGATGGCAATTGAAGCAGCATTGGCAGCAGGCGGAACTGGCGTAAGTAAAGCGGAACTGGAAGCAATTATAAATCGTGCCGTGATGAGAATCGTTGCGGCACTGACAGATATGGGATTCTATCTGGATTCTACTCAGATTGCAAAAGCAACACAGGAAGCGAAAGCAGCCATGGACATTAGATACAACTCAGTGGAGGTGAAGTAATATGGCAAAGAAAATATTATGGTCCGGGAGTACTACACTTCCGGCACCAACATCACTGAGCGTAAATGATGAGATCATATGGACATCTGATACTGGGCGTACATTAGCGGGCCTGATGGTTGGAGCAGTGGTTACACAGAAGAAAAATCTGAGCATTAAATGGGAGTTTCTGACAGAAGCACAGGTGAAAACGATTAAAAATACGTTGGTTCCAGGATTCTTTCCGTTCTCATTTCGTGATGATGGAATTGATATCACGATACAAAGCTACCGAGGTACGCTGAGCAAAGAACATCTGGGAGACATTGGGGACGGACTATATTGGTATAAGTCCGTTTCTGTAGACATTATACAGAGGTGACAGGATGATAAAGACAACTGCAGCTTACAAAGAAGCTTTGAAAGAATATGGAATATTTTATCATAAAGTAGTTATTAACTTCCAAGATGGAAGCAGTGACACCGTGGAAGATCTGGACATCTATACATTTCAGATATCTGAAGGCACATCAAATACAAGTAGTTTTGACCTGGGTGCTGCAATAGCACAGCAGCTGACGCTAAAGCTAAACAATATTGACGGTAGATTCGACAATCATGATTTTAACGGTGCCGTAATAACCGTACAAATTGGCTTGGAATTACTGGATGGATCCGTTGAGTGGCTGGATAAAGGCAAGTACACAGCGGAACCAGGAGAAGAATCAGGCAATTCAATATCTGTAAAGGCTTTTGATGATATGGCTAAATTTGATCAGTCATATTCTCTTAGCAAACTTATATATCCGGCTACTCTTGGAACTATAGTGCGGGATGCCTGTAGCTGCTGCGGAGTTACCTTGGCATCGGATACAGCAACTTTTGACAATGATAACTATATTGTGCAGAATCGCCCAGACGATTCTGCATTGACCTTCCGACAGGTATTGCAGTGGGTAGGCCAGATTGCGTGCAAGTTTTTTGTGATTGATCGATTTGGAAAATTATCTGCACAGTGGTACGATACGGAACTTTTAGAAGCGACCTGGGTTCAAAAGGAAGATGCAATTTGGATCGATATTGATGGAAATGCGATATTAGATTCGGAAGGCCAGGAAATCGATACGGTCATAGAAAAACTGCTAAAAAATGGCAGCACAAATGTAATAGATATTGACAATGCTGATGAAATTTTGAAAATCAGTGATCTTTTGTCGGGATCAACAATACAGACGGATGATGTAGTTATTACTGGAATCCGAGTGACTGAGGAAGAAAATGACAGCGCGGAAGAAATAACTTATCAATCTGGGGCAAATGGATATGTTTTGGAAGTTTCCGGAAATAAGCTGATTCAGGAGGGCAGTGGAGCAACGGTGGCTTCATATCTTGGAGAACGTTTAAACGGGGTACAGTTTCGCCCGATGTCGATCAGTACACCGGCGGATCCTGCGAGGGAAGCAGGCGATATTGCCCTTGTGACAGACGCCAAAAAGAGATATCACAAAACAATCTTTACGAATGTAGAGTATACGGCACATACATCACAGAATCTGATGTCTGGAGCTGAAGCACCTACGCGCCTTTCAAGTACACGATACAGCCAGGCTACTCAAGTTTATAAGGAACTGCGAGCGAATCTTAAAAAGCAGAAAACAGAATGGGACACTGCATTCGATAATTTACAGGAAGTAATGAAAACGAAGAATGGTTTGTTTCCAATCCATGAAACAATGAAAGACGGAAGTACCATTCTTTATTTTTGCGATAAACCGGAATTGTCTGAATCTACAATCGTAGTGAAATTCAGCGCTGCAGGATGGGGAATGTCAACAGACGGTGGAAAGACCTGGAATTCCGGATGGCTGGTTGACGGAACTATGATTGCGGCCATACTGAATGTGATTGGTATTAACGCAAAGTGGATTAATGCCGGTACACTGACAGTAAAAGACTCTGATGGGAAACTCATATTCGAAGTCGATATGGACAAAAAGTCTGTGTATATGGATCCTGACACATTAACCATCGGTGGAATGTCACTGTCAAAAAAACTGGAATCCATGGACAAGAATATCGCATCTGCCAAGAATATGACCTTACAGCTGTCGAACGACATGCAAACGATCACAGCTGACTCAGACGGTAATATTCCGGTATTCCCGACAGCTATGACAACAGCAACGGTCATGTATGGAACACAGAACATTACCAATGACTGCAGCTATACAGTCACAAAATCGGACGGTGTAACTGGTTCCTGGAATGCAGCAACTCATACTTATACGGTAACAGGGTTAACTGCCGATAATGGATGGGTGGACATCAAAACAACGTATCTCAATAGTCTTTCGGTGACTAAGCGATTCACACTGTCTAAACAGAAAACCGGAAAAACAGGAGATACAGGAAAGGGAATCAAAGGCACTCCGAAAAGCCAATATCAGGTGTCCGAATCGGGCACAACTGCTCCGACTGGCACATGGTTAAATACAGTCCCAGAAGCCAAAGAAGGAAAATTCTTGTGGACAAAAACCGTTACGGAATACACGGATGGAACAAGTACCACAGGATATTCCGTTGCCTATATTGGAAAGAATGGGACCAATGGAACTAATGGAACTGATGGTAATGGAGTTATCGGCACAGAAGTAACTTATCAGGCGTCCAACAATGGAACAACTCCACCTACAGGAGAATGGAACGCAACGCCACCGTCCGCAAAAGAAGGACAGTACATTTGGACGAGAATTGTCACAAAATACAGCAAAAGCAGTCCTGTGACAGCTTATTCTGTTGGAAGAATCGGCGAGAATGGAAAGCAATTATATACGTGGCGAAAATATGCAACTATGCCTGATGGCTCTGACATGACTGATAGCCCAGGTGCAGAAGCAATCTATGTTGGAATTGCAGACAATAAAACCACAGAAACACCGTCTAATAATCCAAACGATTACATCTGGAGTCGTTTTCGGGGAAAAGACGGAGCTGATGGCATCAGCATTCCAGGAGAAAATGGAAAAACTTCTTACATCCATACAGCTTACGCAAATAGTATTGATGGAACTGTGGATTTTTCTACAACTGATACAGATAGAATCTACATCGGTCATTATTCTGATTTCGAAAAGGCGGACAGCACAGACCCCAAAAAATATACATGGGCGAGAATGCGCGGAGAAGACGGGCCTCCGGGAAGAACGTACTACCTTAGAGCAAACACGGAAATATTGTTGATGGGGCAAGATAAAAAAGTCACTCCAGAAAAGCTTACCGTTAACGTATATTATCGTGATGGTCAAGGAGAAGAGACAGCCTATGCAGGATGGTGGAAAGCAGAAAGAAGTTCTGATTCTGGAAAAACTTGGACGACTATAACACTTAACCAAACAGAAGCTACAGGCGCTTGTACAATAACTTCTTCACTTCAAATTATTGGTTCACGCGGAATGATTAGAGTGACTTGCTATCTTGATCAAGCTAAAACGAGCATTGCGGATATGCAGACGTATTCGGTTGCTCTTGATGTCGCATCGCTTACACAGACGGAAATAGTAAAGATTCTTTCGGACAATGGAAAATGGAAAGGTTTATACTATAAAAACAATCAGCTATATATCAGTTTCAGTGCAGCACTTGGCGGTGAATTGGCACTTGGCGGAAAAAACAACGGAAACGGTGTTCTGCAAATATACGCTGCGAACGGAAATATAATGTCTGAGCAAAGCAACGGAGGACAAACATTATATGATGAAGAAGGACTTGTTTCTGGAATCATTCAATATGATAAAATTTTCTTTCTTGATACGTCTGTTTCTTTAACTACAACAGAACAAGAAATTGCAGGAACTGTTTTTTCCGCAAATGGTATTTCCAGATATTATGGAACAATAAAAAAGTCGGGAACTAATCTTATTTTTTCTAGCACAATTGTAACTTTTGAAGATGATGACGGAACCGTAGTTGACCCTCCACTATGGTTTGATAGAACTCATAAGGAAAGTTTACATGGGCAATTTGAGAGTATTACTGTGAAGGATGCTTCAATAGAGGACAGCTTTTTTACGAAAGCTCCATCAGTTGATCAATGGGAGTATACAAGCGCATCCAATACAGTATGCTGGGGAGGAGAGCTCCAAGAATACAGATTAATGCTGAAATCTTCATCTTCAAAGCGCTATAAAGACATTGGAAACGATATTTCAGAGCAAGAAATTGAAAACTGGTACAATATCGAACCAACGTGGGCGAAATACAAAGAGGGATATCTAGTTAAAGGGGACGAGAATGAAGGCAGATACATTCCAATGTTTATTGCTGAGGATGTGGAGAGATTTTTTCCAGAGGCTACTCGACATACTGACGGACAGGTTGAAGACTGGAACGAACGTATCATGATTCCGGCTATGTTTGCCATGATTAAACAACAAAAAGCAGAAATAGACATGTTAAATAAAAAATTGGAAGAAATTAACACTTCTACAGGAAAGGAGTAACGTGATGTTATGGCAGTATCATTAAAAACAGATTCTATAGTCAACTTATCAAGCGCGACTGAGCCCACTGATACAGACCTATTCCCCATCGCTACAAACAACGGAGCAACTATGAAAAAGCTCAAATGGAGCGACTTATTTGGAACGATAAAAAAGAAATTAAATACTGTAGATGCTACTTACAACACGGATTTGACAAGTGCCGTAGATGGAATGAGCATAACGTTTTATGTCAAGAGAGTGAATGGGCTAGTATTTGGAAGAATTAATTTTAATACAAAGACAGCAACTTTGGAAGCGTGGGCAAATCGGGTACTGTGTGCTACCGGAACAATTCCTGAAAATTTGCGACCGGCTGAAAAACAGCAAATAATTGTGACTCAACAGAGTGGCGGAGGTACTATGACTATTATGAAAGGCGGTGGAATCACCTATATCCCGTGGGTAACAATGGCTCAAAACAATCTGGCAGGCGCACAGTTTGTATACATTGGCAAATGAGAATAAAGAAGAAAGGCACGATTATACACATTGCTGTCGAGAACTATGATAAAAGAAATGGAGGAGCTGATTAATGGAAATAACTACAGCAGTATTTGAGCCAGAAAGCAAATACGCAAAAACAACTGGTCTCTGGCAGTACGATTACGGTCAGATCTTACGACTTCAGGGACTTGACCTACCGAAGGCAGTGGAGATCCATTTTTCGCTGTCTGAAACCGGCGGGGAATCTGTAACTCGAATTGGAACAACCAGAGACGGGGTTACTGACGTACTGATTCCGGATTCCATGTTGGAGAATAACGATGCGATCTCAGATTATTCAATATTTGCATTCGTATTTCTGACAGATGACAAATCCGGAAACACTGAATATCGCATCAAACTTTCAGTCAAGGCACGGCCACGACCGGAAGTTCCTGGAAGTCCGGAAGAACCGGAACTCTTTCGGGAGACAATTAAGGAAGTTAATCAGGCGGCCGACCGATCGGAAGAAGCCCGGGATCAGGCGGAAGCCTGGGCACATGGAAGAGATGATTATCCGGATTGCGAGGAAGACAATGCGAAATATTACGCAGCCAAGGCGGCAGATTCTGCCTCTGCAGCTGAAAAATCATCTGAGAATGCTGACAAGACCAAAGTAGAGGTTGAAAAACTGGCAGAATCGATCAAACAGGCTGGGACTGATGCTCTGAAAAATATCCAGGACAAAGAGCTGAGATCCAAACAGAACATCACATCCCACGCAGATGACGAGATCAACAGAATCAACAAGAATGTGGGTATAGCAGAAGAAAACCTGCAGGGGACGATTAGATCTGCCGGAACAATGCAGCAGGATCTGGAGGAATCCATCTCACAGGCTGAGACTATGAAGACTGCAGTTGATCAGTCGGCTGAGGACGCCGGTATAGAAAAACAAGAGTTGGACAAAACTATCTCCAAAGCAACAGATGCAGACAGTACACTGTCTAAAACCATCAATACTGCCAGTACCAGCAAAATAGATCTGGATAAGACCATCCAGGATGCAACAGAACTGGATAATAACCTGGACGAAAAGATTACAGAGGGGATTGCATTAAACAAAACCCTGCAGGATACATCTTCAAAAGCAGTATCCGACATCCAGATCGAAGCAGACACACAGCTCCAGAGAGTCCAGACTGCAGCCGAAGGTATCGAAGCTGATCGGGAGCAGATCAATGCGAATACAGAGGAGATTGACTCGCTAAGAGAAGACCTGGCATCCGGAATATCCAGAATAACTTCCGTAGAAGAGCTCAAAGCAGACAAAATATCCCTTGCCAAGACTGACAAAAAACTTGACGCTCTCTGGAAGTTGAATCAGGGGGTGTCATATGAGTTTCAGAACGATGATACCGCATCATACCAAAAAACTGTTCCAACCGGTGCGAAACTGGCAAGCATACAAAACATTGGCGGAAAAACGATTGTTTGGAATCAGCTAGCCGGACCGGTTGCAGCCAAAACTGAAAACGGCTTGACTGTGACTGTTGATAAAGAAACATCTAAGTTTACAATTGATGGTACGTCTACGGATAATACGTTTATTGGTAGTACCATTGCCAAAAAGCATGTTGGACATAAAGTACTCTTCCGCCTAGGAACTGCAATTCCAGGAACTAAATCATATGCAACTATAGAGATTACAAAAGGCGATTATCTCTATATGCGCGGAAATGATGCCATACACGGAAAAATAATTGAAATAGCAGACACAAATAAATCATATATATCATGGTATATCTATGCATGTGAAACCGGTATTACTTTTGACTGCATAACCTATACACCTCAGATATTTGACCTCACACAAATGTTTGGAATAGGCAATGAGCCATCTACGGTAGAGGAATTCGAAGCAATGTTTCCGGCGAAATATTATCCATGTAACGAGGGCGAGCTGATGAGTATGCCGGTGAGTAAGGTAGTTTTGCAGGGCAGGAATTTGCTCCCATATCCTTATGAGCATACTACGAAAACCACGAATGGAATCATATTTACCGATAATGGTGACGGTACGATTACAGTGGATGGTACCGCAACGGATTTGGCCTCGTTTTGGTTTACGGATATGTTATCTCTTACCAAAACACTCAAACATGGCAAATCATATCGTTTGATTTCACTTGATGGATATAGCAATGCGAACGTATTTGTTGGATTTTATATAAAAAAGAACGGAATAGATCAATGGGTAAAAACGTTCGATTATTCGGAAAATATTGAATATATCAGAGCTTACATCCAAGTTAATACAGGTGAATCGTTGTCAAATCAAATTCTGAGATATATGCTTGTAGAAGATAATGGCATTGCCGTATCGTCATATTCATCATATAAAGCACCTGTTGTTGAAAAAATTCCCCAGGCAATCTGTGATCTTCCAGGTTATGGTTGGTCTGCCGGAACTGCATACAACTATGTGGACTTGGAAAATAAGCAATATATTCAGAGGGTTGCGTCGGTAGACTTGGGAAACTTAAAATGGTATGAAGGTGCTACGAATGCAACCGACTACATTAAAATGTATACAGAAGGACTCATCGGCATTATTAAAAACGTAAAAAAAGCTGACACTATTGGGAACATATTATCTGATAAATATGTCCCAATGACCGCGAACAATACTTATGTGTTATATTCAGGTATAAGCGTTGAAATTAATGGTGTAATTAGTGTATATGATCATCAATATAATGCCTCAGGGACATCTGAAGCGTTTACTCTTTCGCTGCAGGGTTCAATTCTTTATTACGAACTTGCAGAGCCGATTATCACTGATATTTCTGACATTATCAGTGATACATTCCAAGAACCAATCGAAGTTGAAGCAGGCGGAACACTGACCTTCCGGAACATTCACGGTGATGATTATCAGGTCCCAGTACCAAACACAGAGGAATATGTGATCAAGTTATCGGAGGTGGTTGAATCGTGACAGAAACACAGAAAAAGATGATAGAAAAGCTTGGCTTGAACGAATCGGATTTTAAGAAACAGGAAACGGTGGTAAGCAATGAAGAACGAATCAATGATCTTGAGATTGCTGTATGCGAGCTGCTTGAGTCACTTGGAAATGCTGAATAAGAAAAGGAGAGATACAATGATGGCAAAAGTATATTTTAACAGACTGATCGTAGGAACAATTACATTTGATGCAATTCCTGAGAAATATCAGGACAAAGTGCGAGAATACGGTATTGAGTATGTCAAGAAAGATAAGATTTCTGTAGAAGAGTATGAGATGCTGTATAAAGAAGAATATCCAGAAGATAAGTAGAAGGTGAAATATGAAGATCAGAGCAGAGCCGTGAGGCTCTTATTTTATTGGAATTTGCGCCGGCGCAAGACCGGAGAAAGTGTGAAAAAGTGAAAGAAATACTCATGCAGACATATACTATTGTACTACCAATCCTTCTGGGGTATATCGTCTGGCTTCTGAAGAACCAGAAAAAGGACCGCGATGCCAACAGCAAGGGAACAATGCTCCTGCTCCGCACACAGCTTATCGAGTATCATGCGAAATACATGCAGCTGGGAGATATCCCATCATATGCTTATCAGAACTTCTGCGAAATGTATGATGCGTATCATGCTCTGGGTGGGAATGGGATGGTAACGAAAATGAAACAGGAAATTGAAGAATTGCATATCAAGCGAAAAGGAGAATGAATATGGACGTTAACGTAATGATGCAGTATGTAACCTATGGACTGGCACTGATCGGGGCACTTGCCTTCCTGGTGTCGATCATCGTACAGGTAATCAAGGAGATGCCGGGGCTTAACAAGATTCCAACGAGCATTGTGGCGCTGGTCACATCACTGATCCTGTGCCCGGTGGCTCTGATCATCTTATGTACATATTATAAGGTGATGATTGTCTGGTATTATATTGTAGCTTCTGTAGTCGGCGCATTTATTGTATACCTTGTTGCAACCGGCGGATGGGAGCGGGTAAAAGAAATCTGGGACAGAACAAAATACAAAGATTCAGAGGGCGAGTGATCGTCCTCTTTTTAGTGGAGGAAAACAAATGTTAAAGATTATGGGACAGGCTGCAGCTACCGTACAGCAGATGCAGACCTATATCAAAAAAGTTAATCCAAAGGTGTCCGATTCGGTCATCAAGATGATTCCACTGTACATTTCAGAAGGAGCAATCGAGGGAGTGAGAGGCGATATCGCATTCGCTCAGAGTTGCCTGGAAACCGGCAACTTCACATTTTCCGGAAGTGCAGTTACTCTGGATCAGAATAACTTTTGCGGCATGGGAGTTACAAAGAACGGGGTTAAAGGCAACAGTTTCAAAACCCCACAGTTAGGCATCCGGGCGCAGATCCAGCACCTGCAGGCCTATGCGTCTACAGACCGACTGAAACAGATCGTAGTGGATCCACGTTACATATACGTAACCAGAGGTTGCGCAGAGTACGTGGAGTACCTTGGGATTCAGGAGAATCCACAGCACCAGGGATGGGCTGCCGGAAAAGACTATGGAAATAAGATTATTGCTATTTTAAACAGCATTTTATCAACAGAGAAGGAGGATACAATGAATATCAACACAAGTTTAATCAGTAACAATAACAGCTATGCCAATCAGACTCCGAAATACATTGTCATTCATAACACAGACAATTATTCCAAGGGAGCCAATGCAAAGGCACATGCCAAAGCTCAGCATGACGGGAATTTTAAAGGCTATTCCGCACACTTGTTTGTGGATGATACAGGAGCATACCAGACCCTTCCGTATGACAGAGGCGCTTGGCATGTTGGAGTTAACTATGGCGGCCGGCTGTTCGGCACCTGTAATAATCACAACTCTATTGGAATCGAAATGTGTGTACAGTCAGGCTACAATTATGAAAAGGCATTCCAGAACACAGTTGCAGTGTGCAAGCAGATCATGAAGCAGTTCGGTATTCCGGCCGAAAGAGTACTGCAGCATTATGATGTGTGTGCGAAGAACTGCCCGTCTGCGATTCGAGCAAAGGGTGATTGGAAGCGGTTTAAGCAGCTGATCGGTGCTGAGACGACAACCGTAACTGTGGACAAATATTATCGTACAAGGAAAAGCTGGGAAGATAGCAAGAGTCAGATTGGAGCATACAAGATTCTGGAAAATGCTAAGAAAGAATGGAAAGAAGGATATACCATCTATGACTGGAATGGAAAAGCGGTATATCCGGAACAGCAGGCCAAACAGAAGGCAGATCTTACTGCAGAATTGAAAGTTCAGCTTCCGGTTATTCAGGAAGGATGTACTGGGGCAGCAGTCCTTGCTCTGCAGGCAGTGCTTAAAACATCTGTTGACGGAATTTTTGGCAGCAGCACAAAAGAATCACTGAAGAAATTCCAGAAGAACGTGAAGCTTGATGCAGACGGATGCTGCGGAAAGAACACATGGGGAAAAATCGCAGATCACATGAAGGAAAATACTTTTAAATCTTGATATATAATAAGAAGCAATCCCGGCAGGTACCCACTGCCGGGAGAATATTGTATCATCTGATTTGTCCACGTTTTGTCTACTGTGGACAGAAAACAATATAATATGATAGGTAATTACACAATACAAAAATAAATGTAAAACATTGATAAATGTTGATTTTAAAGACTTCTTAGATTACAATAAGAAACCATAGGACGCAGGAGAAAGCACCCAGCTTCTTTATGAAGTACATGGAAACGCTTGAGTATTGATCGCACGTCGATATGAAAATTTTGTGAATTCAATAAAAATACTTGCATTCCGGCATAATATATGTTACAACATTGTTACGAAATGTTAATAAACTATACCGCAGGATGCAATGAAATGCTGCCGGGATTCTGGCAGCATTTTTTATGGAGTCCAAAGAGATCTGGCTGTTTTAGGCAGTTACGGCACTTTTGGACCGGATATAGATAGAGGAGGATATTATGGAAACGATGATCGATCTGATTGATGTGACAAAATCGTATGGTAAAGGCCTTCCGGCTGTGAACCATGCTAATTTGCACGTAGATAAAGGAGAATTTGTTTTTGTAGTAGGAAGCAGTGGTTCAGGAAAATCTACACTGATCAAACTTCTTATGAAAGAACTTGATAGTACAAGTGGACAGATGATAGTCAGCGGTGAGCGTCTGGAGAAGATGAAACATCGTCGAGTTGCGAAATACCGTCGTAAGCTTGGTGTGGTATTTCAGGACTTCCGTCTTCTGAAAGACCGCAATGTATACGAAAACGTTGCATTTGCACAGCGTGTTATCGGGAGACCAACGCGAGTGATCCGCAGACGTGTCCCGGAGGTTCTTCAGGAAGTGGGACTTGCTGAAAAATACAAATCCTTCCCGGATGAGCTTTCTGGTGGTGAGCAGCAGAGAGTGGCGCTTGCCAGGGCACTTGTAAATCGTCCGGATATCCTTCTGGCTGACGAGCCGACCGGAAACCTGGATCCGAAGACTTCTGAAGAAATCATGAAGCTTCTGGAACAGATCAATGAGCGTGGTACGACTGTGCTTGTGGTAACACATAACAAAGAAATCGTTAATCAGATGAAGAAACGAGTGGTTACCATGCATGACGGCGTGATCATCAGTGATGAGAAAGAAGGAGGATATCATGAGGCCTAGTACAATCTGGTATACCCTCAAACAGGGTATCAAAAATATAAAAAGAAACTGGATGTTTTCCATTGCATCTATTCTGACCATGGCAGCCTGTATCTTTCTGGTAGGTGTATTTTATTCACTGGTAACAAATGTAGATAATATTGCGCAGAAAGTAGAGCAGGAAGTTCCAGTCACTGTTTTTTTTGATGAGGGAACTACTGAAGAACAGATGCAGGAAGTCGGTAATCTGATCCAGGCACGTCCGGAAGTGGAACGAGTTGAGTTTGAATCAGCAGAGCAGGCATGGGAGAACTTTAAGGATAAATATTTCCAGGGATCTGATGCGGCAGAAGGATTTAAGGATGACAATCCGCTTGTCAATTCTTCAAACTATCATGTATACCTGAACCAGATCGAGAAACAGACAGAGTTAGTAAACTATATTCAGGGGTTGGAGCATGTGCGAGATGTTGAGCAGTCTGAACAGGCAGCAAATACGCTGGGAAGCTTTAACAAGCTGGTTTCCTATGCATCGATCGTGATCATTGCGCTCCTTCTGATCATTTCTATTTTCCTGATCAGTAATACCATTTCTGTTGGTATTTCTGTTCGTAAAGAAGAAATTGGAATTATGAAATACATTGGAGCAACGGATGCATTTGTCCGTGCACCGTTCCTTCTTGAAGGTATGGTCCTTGGGGTGATCGGTGCAGCGATTCCACTGATAGCACTGTATTTCCTGTACAATAGTGTTGTTGAGTACATCCTGAATAAATTCAGTGTGCTTACAGGTGTGGTTGCTTTTATTCCGGTATGGCAGATTTATCAGATACTTCTTCCGATTGGACTTGCTCTTGGAATTGGCATTGGTTTCATTGGAAGTATGATGACAACAAGAAAACATCTGAGAGTGTAATTGTGAAAGTGCAAGGTGTGAAATAACCATCAGGGATCATATAAGTAAATAAAAGAAAAGCGGCATGGGACTTTAAGTTCTGTGCCGCTTATGTTATATTTAGATGCCAGGGTTAAAGGCACGAAAATTAACAATACAACAGGAAAGGCAGTCGTAATGAAGCATAAAGAATACGTGACAGGAGTTGTGACAGGAGTTTTGGCTGCTGCACTTGCAGCAGGTGGGTTAAATTATGTACATCAGAATCAAAGTGGGAGTGTTCTGGCGGATTCAGCGCACGTAGAAAAAGTAGAATATCTGGAGAAACTGATTGATCAGGAATATCTGGGGGATGTTGATCAAGATAAACTGGCAGAGGGAATTTATGCAGGACTGATTTATGGCCTGGGAGATGTGTATTCCAGATATTATACAGCGGAGGAATATGCGCAGGAGACCGCAACAACAGATGGCTCTTATGTAGGAATAGGGGTATCTATCCAGAAAAATAAAAATGGTGGCGTACAGATTGCAGAGTGCTACGAGGGCGGTTCGGGAAAGAAAGCCGGACTGATCGTAGGAGATGTGATCACTGCGATTGACGATACCGATGTTACGGATATGGAACTCTCTGAGGTAGTCAGCCTGATCAAAGAAAATAAAGACAAAAACATTGTTCTGACCGTCCAGAGGGAAGATGAGGAGACACCTCTTCAGATCACTGTAGAAGTAACAGATGTGGAACTTCCAGCCGTATTCAGTGAAATGCTGGATGATGAGACCGGATATATCCAGATCACGCAGTTCACAGGCGTTGCACCACAGCAGTATAAAGATGCTTTTGTGGATCTAAAACAGAAAGGAATGCAGAAACTGGTAGTAGATCTTCGTGATAATCCAGGTGGACTTCTGACGTCAGTATGTGAGATATTGCGGGATATTCTTCCAGAAGGACTGATTGTTTATACTGAGGATAAGGATGGAAATCGGGAAGAAGAGACTTGTGATGGCAAAAATGAACTCCATATGCCATTGGCTGTTCTTGTCAATGAGAGCAGTGCCAGTGCTTCGGAAATTTTTGCCGGTGCGGTCCAGGATTATGGGATCGGAAAGATTGTCGGAACAACAACTTATGGAAAAGGTGTTGTGCAGGAGCTGAGACAGCTTCGTGATGGAAGCGCAGTGAAACTTACTGTTTCAAACTATTATACACCAAAAGGAAATTCTATTAATAAAGTAGGAATCAAGCCGGATATCGAGGTCAAACTTGCATCAGAACTGTTGAATAAGACGGAAATCAGTCATGAGGAGGATAACCAGCTGCAGGAGGCTTTAAAAACGCTGCAATAGATCAGTACGTAAGATAAAATTAACAAATTTAAAAAAAATGTAAAAAATACTTGCTTTTTATTCAATTATTTCTTAAAATATATAAAGGCTATTTTGTATAAGGAAGGGAATGATTTCATGAATAACACAGACAAGTACAAAAGAGACTTTGCCAGAGTCCTGACACTTCTTATGCTACTGGCTGCATTATTTGTAACAGACATTCCGGTAAGTGCAGATACGACAGACAGTGCCACTGTTTCAAGCATCAGTGCAGTTACCGAGAAGGCAGAGATAAAAGCTTCCAGCAATACAGCACTTAAGATCAGCTGGGAGAAATGCCCGCTTGCACAGGGATATGTGATCTACAGAAGAGAATCTACAAGAAAAGCATTCAGAAGAATAAAGAAAGTCAGCGCCAGCAGGACAAGCTATATTGATAAAAGACTGACCTCAAGCAAACCGTATCAGTATGCAGTGCGTGCGATACGTAAGGAAAATGGGAAATATGTATACAGCAGATATCTTATGGTAACAGGTGCTACACGTCCTGCAATCGTGAAGACAAGGATTAAGGCAGCTTCCAGTTCAACGATGAAAGTGACATGGAAGAAGAGCTCGAGAGCAGATGGTTACCGTATTTACAGAAGACCTGCTGCCGGAAAATGGGTTCTGGTTGCTGATGTGGCCAAAAATCTGACTTCATATACAGATACAGGCTTGAATGCAAGTACGAAATATGTGTATACAGTACGCCCATATAAAAAAGGCGGTAATGTAAAATATATGTCAGCCGTGAAGCTGAGTAATAAAGCATCAACGCCAGCGGCACCCAAGGTTACGCCGTCAGGCGACATATCAAACAGTAGTGTTATATCAAATACCAGGTTTACTGCAGCACAGAAGGATGTCATGAAAAAAATCCTCTATGCGGTGGAAACAGGTGGGCAGGTTTATGGAAATCAGAAATATGGTGATTTCACAGAGGCTTTTACAAACAGCAGTACAGAGTACGCGATCACAATTGGTGCAGGTCAGTGGTATGGTACAGAAGCACAGCGTCTTCTGAAACTGATTCATGCAACGATGGGAGCGGATGAGTGGAATAAGATCGATACAGGAAATCATTATGTATGGACAGCTGTATGTAATGAAGACTGGACAAAATATCGAATTCCCAAAAGCTCCTGGAGAGCAAGAGTTATTGTAAAACTGCTTCAGACAGATGTTGGAATCAAATGTCAGGACCAGCTGATGTATCAGCAGATCGACGAATATGAAGCAGAAGTACGGAAACTTGGTGTATCGGATCCACAGGCTGTAGGGATGTTTATCAACATCCGTCATCAAGGTGGATACGGAGCTGTTACGCGAGTCCTTGGAAAAACTGCAAAGCCGGTTAATCTGATCAATGTGTACAGAGCACTTGCCACAGATTCCGGTGGACAGGTAGGTACATATAAGACAAGGCAGGCAAAAGTATATCAGTGGCTGCTGACATACATGAAATAATAAGAGTACATCAGGGGCTGATCTCGCATGAGAGATCAGTCCTTTCTTTTTGTGAAAATCCATTGCGTATGGCAAGTGTAAAATGTTATAATGATATAGATTTTTTTGTAGAATGCAGGGAGAAAAGAAATGATTTTAACTGAAGATAAGATCTATACCATGTCACTGGAGACGGAATCTGTCAATCGTGACAGCGGATTAACAAATAATACGATAGAATTGGAATTTACAAACAAAGAGTTATTACATGCAATTGTTACCTGTGGAATGCCGATCCAGAGACTGACAGCTGCATTTCCGGAGAAGAAACGTTTTGAATTCTTATACAAACTTTTTCTTGTAGAAACAGCTCTTGATGCAGAGGGAGACCGCCTGAAAAAATCAAAGAAGATCGCATATCTGGATTCTTCTGAAAAGAGTGTGATTTCCTACTATATGGGAATGTTTTTTACAAAGATGATCAGTCGCCGACTGTATGGATCTGAGTACCTGACAAATCTGAATCTGATTGAGACACCGGATCACAAAGAATTTATTGATTTTTTTGCCAGTGAATGGCGCCCAGAGATGATAGGCTACAGACCGGATGCTAATGCCTGGAATGTCTGGGAAGCAAAAGGTGGAAGCAACTACAGAGAGCAGGCTCTGAAGAAAGGTGCTGACCAGCTGAAGGCAATTGGCACTGTAAATGGGGTGCGCCCGGATCCGGCGGCAGTCTGCATGACCTATTATGATCATGGCTATCTCTGCGGAATATTGAGAGAACCGGAAGGCAATACAGAAGGGGAACAGTTGAAGTTCACTGAGGCGGATTTTTATAAGGCATATTATGAACCAATCTGTGAACTTTTTCTGGATAAAGGCAGCAACCTCAGATTACATGATCTCTATGCGGAAGTATCACTGGAAGTGCCATATTTTACAGAAAATTACAGAGAACCGGATGAAAGAAAGATATGTATTGGAATTTCCAGAAAATTATTGAACTGTCTGATGGAAGAAGATTATTCTGCGGTAGCTGAAATAAGAAAAAATGTGCAGGAAGAAATCTGTCCGGATGGTGCTTATATGGGTGCAGATGGTATTTTTATAAGATAAAGAAGAACAGATAAATAAGGATAGTGAATGAGATAATTTTTTTTTGAATACAAAGGAATCAAATATTGTAATCGAGGCATTGATATGGCATAATAAATATGTATGAGGTTAAAAATAAGAAAAAACAAAGTTAAGAAAATGTAAAAAAATACTTTACAGAAGGAGCTGTTCCGAAAGAAATACAGAGCTGACGGGACGGCCACAGAGGAGAAAAAAATGGCAGTATTTTCAATGATCTTATCTTTGCTCTCAGGAGTAGCATTATTTCTGTTTGGAATGTCTTTAATGGGAGACGGCCTGAAGCTTGTAGCAGGTAATAAGCTTGAGGCATTTCTGTACCGTATGACCAATACTCCGCTGAAGGGAGTTGCACTTGGCACTTGTGTTACCAGTGTTATCCAGTCTTCTTCAGCAACTACCGTTATGGTCATCGGTTTTGTTAACTCCGGTATGATGAAACTGAAACAGGCGATCGGTATCATCATGGGAGCAAACATCGGAACCAGCATTACAGGATGGATCCTGTGTCTGTCCTACATTCAGGGTTCCGGTGGTATTGCAAGTATTCTTTCTACTGCAACCATTTCAGCAGTAGTCGCAGTCATTGGTATTATTCTTCGTATGTTCTGCAAAAGATCCGTACATAAGAATATCGGAAACATTATGCTTGGTTTCGCAATTCTGATGACGGGTATGCAGACCATGAGTGGTGCTGTTGCGCCGTTGCGAGAAAGCCCGGTCTTTATTGACATGCTGACGATGTTTTCCAATCCGATCGCAGGTATTCTGGTAGGTATTGCTTTCACGGCCGTATTGCAGAGTGCATCTGCGACAGTCGGTGTACTGCAGGCACTTTCCGTAACAGGAATCCTGACATTTGCCAGTGCATTCCCGATCGTCCTTGGTATCGGTGTTGGAGCAGCCTGTCCAGTTCTGATCTCTGCAATCGGAGCTAATAAGAATGGTAAGAGAACTGCACTCATCTATCTGATGAATGACTTATTCGGTCTGATTTTGTGGTCTATTATCTTCTATACCGCAAATGCTATCGTGCATTTCGGATTTATGGATATGATCATGACCCCGGTAACGATCGCAGCACTGAATACAGTGTTCCGTGTCGCTACAGTTGTTGTTCTGTTTCCGTTTATTCCGAAACTTGAAAAACTGGTGTGCATGCTTGTGAAAAACAGTGCAGAGGAACTGGAGGATGAAGCAGACTTCGATCTTCTGGAAGAACGTCTGATCAATTACCCGGCACTTGCAATTGCTCAGTGTCACCGTGCGATGAACGGTATGTCCAAAAAACTTCGCAAGAATGTCAACAGAGCCATGAATCTTCTGAATGATTATCAGCAGGATAAGTACGATAAGGTTCAACGTAAAGAAGATCTGATCGACAAGTATGAGAGCCGTCTGGGAGAATATCTGATTCAGCTTACCAAACGTGAGATGAATACAGCACAAACAACACAGGTTTCTCTGTATCTGCATACGATCAATGACTTTGAGAGAATTGGTGACCATGCTTCTTATATTGCACATATGGCAAATGAAATGCATGATAATCATACACAGTTTTCTCAGGCAGCCTGGGATGAACTGAATATCGTTATGGAGGCAGTTCGAGAGGAGATCAATGTCACCTGTAATGCATTTATGAAAGATGACAAGGAAGCAGCTCAGAGAGTTGCACCTTTAGGGGCTGTGATCACAAACCTTTGTGACGAGTTAAAGATGCACCATGTAGAACGTCTCAGTAAGGGAGAATGCGGACTTGAGGAAGGAACCGTTTTTAACGACATCCTGAACAGCTTTGGCCGTATTGCAGCGCACAGCGCAAGCGCAATGACCGCACTCTTAAAGAGCGGTGATACAGATGCGGATCCGCATATCCATGATTCCAAGATCTATCCGACAGACAGCTGGGAGTATTACACATATTTCAATGAGTACAGACAGAAGTATGATGTGATTGCTAATGCTGAACATGTTTTAAGCATGGAACCGGAAGAGGTAGAATAATAAAAATAACAGAGTAAACAGAAATTACAGAGCAGGATTAGAAATGCTCTGTAATTTTTTTGTATGGATATATATTTATGGATATGCTATACTGAGCAAAAAACTTTTGTAGTTAGTTTATAAAAGGTGACATTGGCTTCGACAGGTGAAAGAAGCTTTTATGAAGCTGTATACAAAAGAGAAATTTGAAAGAGAGAACACAGTATGTATGAGATCATGAGTGCAGATGAAGCTATTCGCCTGATCAGGGACGGGGACTGTATCTGCGTGAATTCATTTGTAGGAATCGAAAACCCGACGGAACTTCATGAGGCATTGTATCGAAGATACCAGAAAATGCAGTCACCGACGCATCTGACGATCGTATCCAGTGCTGGTTTCGGTGTTTGGGATGACGAACACAATGCGGAAGGATATATCCGTGAAGGTGCGGTGGATAAGCTGATCTGTGGCCATTTTGGAGCGATGATGAGTACCAAGAAACTGGTACTGGAAGATAGATTTGAGGCATATAACCTGCCGCTTGGATGCATTTCTCATGCAATCCGTGCACAGGCGGGGGGACTTCCGGGAGCTTTATCGAAGGTTGGACTGGATATTTTTGTTGATCCACGAAGAGAAGGACCTGGAATCAATCGTATTTCGATTGATGATTCGCTGGTCAAGCATGTGGAAGTAGACGGAGATGAATTTCTTTATTATAAATTGCCAAAGATCACGATAGCCATGATCAAGGGAACGGCTGCAGACAGAAAAGGAAATATTACATTTGATGATATGTTTATGTCCGGCGATGCACTGTCCATCTGTCAGGCTGTCAAGGCAAACCGTGGAAAAGTCATTGTGCAGGTGGATCGTCTTGTGGCTACACCGTCTCGTCCGCGTAATGCCATTATTCCGGGATGTCTGGTCGATGCAATCGTTGTGGCAGAGCCGCAAGAGCGTAACGAAGCGTATACGGCACTTACCGGAAGTTTTGAGATTCCATATAAAGAATGGCATACCTGGAATGAGAAAATCAATGATCTTTCTCAGAAACAGCGTAAAAACAATATTCCGGCAAACATCATCGGAAAAAGAGCAGCGCAGGAACTGCGTGTGGACGATATCGTAAATATCGGAATTGGAATACCGGAGACAGTTGCCAGATTTGCCAGAAAAAGTGGAATGCTGGATATGATCACACTTACAGTAGAGTCCGGCGGAATTGGAGGTTTTCCTGTTTCGGGTGAGGCATTTGGAGCTATGATCGGTGCGGCTTCTGTTTATGATATGGCAAACCAGTTTGACCTGTATAACAATGGTGGACTGGATGTCTGTTTTATGGGTGCACTGGAAGTTGACAAATATGGAAATATCAATGCACACAGAGGCACAGGAGCATTTGCGGGTATTGGCGGTTTTGCCAATATCACCGCCAAAACTCCGACAGTTGTTTTCTGTATGACATTCAACGCCAAAGGACTTGAAGTCACCCAGGAGAAAGGCGTCGTGACGATTCACAAAGAAGGCGAGATATCCAAATTCGTAGAGAAAGTCTCCAGCGTCAGTTTCTCAGCAAAACGTGCGATTGAAAACGGTCAGAAAGTTCTATATGTGACAGAACGTTGTGTTTTCCGCCTTACTCCGAAAGGTCTGAAATTAATCGAAGTGTATCCGGGTGTGGATATGAAGAAAGATATTATAGACAGGCTGCCATTTGAGGTAGAAGTCTGAGATAATGAAACAGCGAAGAACAAACGTTTGATTTGCGGTGATTTTTATTCTTGAATCAGATAAATATATGAAAATAGCTGGAGGTAAAGTAAATGACGAAACTTGAAAATTTTGTAAGAATGATGACAGGACATTTTGATAATAAGGATCAATTTGATAAGATGCAGGAAGAAGGAAAAACATATCCATATGCTGAACATATAAATACAATCTGTAATGACAAAATAAATAATCTTCCTGAAGATTTCAAAGGCATATTTGTTGTTGAAGAGAGTTACTATGAAATTAATGGGAAACGTCATGCATCCCCGCATCTTTTCCTTATCACGGAAATAGAACAGGGAATTTTACTTTCTTCTTATGAAATTCCAAAAGGAGAAGATAAAAATACATTTTCATATGATTCTATGAAGAATGTTGATTACTCTAAACTAGAAAAATCTGAAAAATTTACTCCGGCACTTTATCATGAAAAGGACGGAATCTGGGAGGGAGGCAGCACAAGCCAGTTTTCTCCGGTAATGACCTTTAAACTTTGGGAAAAGTTTTCCGATGATTTCCTGGAAGTATCTGAAAGCATGGAAGTTAATGGGAAGAGAACTTTTGGATATGATGAACCAATAATTTATAAGCGTGTATAATCAAATAGCGGTATATTGATATGACTTTCAGTTTGTTTGGCTCATAACAATTTAGATGAACTTTTTTGATATAAAAACCAGGAGGTGCTTTTGTGCAGAATTCACAACAAATCTTCAAATTACACTCCGAATACCAACCCACCGGTGACCAGCCCCAGGCAATTGAAAAACTGGTCAAAGGCTTTAAAGAAGGCAATCAGTTCGAGACTTTGCTGGGTGTCACAGGTTCCGGTAAGACCTTCACCATGGCGAACGTCATTGCCCGGTTAAACAAGCCAACTTTGGTACTTGCGCACAATAAAACACTGGCAGCACAGCTCTACGGTGAGATGAAGGAATTCTTCCCTGAGAACGCAGTGGAATACTTTGTCTCCTATTATGATTATTACCAGCCGGAGGCATACGTTCCATCTACGGATACTTATATAGCAAAAGATGCTTCCACGAACGATGAAATCGATAAACTCCGTCTTTCTGCAACAGCGGCTCTCTGTGAACGGAAAGATGTTATTGTGGTTTCCTCTGTATCCTGTATCTATGGTCTGGGTGCACCGGAAGAATTCTTTGATATGATGATCTCACTTCGTCCGGGAATGGAGAAAGACAGGGATGAGGTAATCAAAGAACTGGTCGATATTCAGTATAACCGTAATGAAATGGATTTCCATCGTGGTACGTTCCGGGTACGTGGAGATGTGCTGGAAATTTTTCCGGCCAACTATTCTGACCGGGCAATTCGTGTGGAATTCTTTGGAGATGAGATTGATCGAATTACAGAAGTAGATGTGTTGACCGGTGAGATTCACAATGAACTGAAACATGCGGCGATTTTTCCGGCATCTCATTACGTTGTTCCACAGAGCCAGATCCAGAAGGCTGCAGACGCAATCCTTGAAGAAATGAAAGAACAGGTTTCTTATTTTAAAAGTGAAGATAAGTTGATCGAAGCACAGCGAATTGCCGAGAGAACCAATTTTGATGTAGAAATGATGAAAGAGACGGGATTCTGCTCTGGAATTGAGAACTACTCCAGACATCTGACAGGACTTGCTCCGGGGCAGCCACCATATACTCTGATGGACTACTTTAAAGATGACTTCCTTCTTATTATAGATGAGTCTCATAAGACTGTATCACAGGTTGGAGGAATGTATGCAGGTGACCAGAGCCGTAAGCAGACACTGGTAGATTATGGCTTCCGCCTGCCGTCAGCGAAGGATAACCGGCCATTGAGCTTTACGGAATTTGAAAATAAACTCGATCAGGTTATGTTTGTTTCTGCGACACCAGGACAGTATGAAGCAGAACATGAACTTCTTCGTGCAGAACAGATTATTCGTCCGACTGGGCTTCTGGATCCGAAAGTAGAAGTTCGTCCGGTGGAAGGACAGATTGATGATCTGATCAGTGAAGTAAATAAAGAAGTCGATAAAGGTCACAAGATTTTGATCACAACTTTGACAAAACGAATGGCAGAAGATCTGACCGATTACATGAAAGATGTCGGCATCCGTGTTCGTTATCTGCATTCGGATATTGATACTTTGGAACGTGCAGAAATCATTCGTGACATGCGTCTGGATGTCTTTGATGTGCTGGTTGGTATCAATCTTTTGCGAGAAGGACTGGATATTCCGGAGATTACACTGGTTGCAATTCTTGATGCGGATAAAGAAGGATTCCTGCGTTCAGAAGTTTCCCTGATCCAGACGATTGGACGTGCGGCCCGTAACAGTGAGGGGCATGTTATCATGTATGCAGATGTCATGACAGATTCCATGCGAAAAGCCATTCAGGAGACAGAACGAAGAAGAACGATTCAGGAGGCTTACAATAAAGAACATGGAATCACGCCGACTACGATCAAGAAAGCAGTTCGTGATCTGATCACGGTTTCCAAGGCAGTCGCCGAGACGGAAGACAAGCTTAAGAAAGATCCGGAGTCCATGACAAGAAAAGAACTGACGAAGCTGATAGGTCAGGTGGAGAAACAGATGCGTGCAGCAGCAGCAGATCTCAACTTTGAGCAGGCGGCAGAGCTGCGTGACAAGATGATCGAATTGAAGAAAAGCCTCGATGAAATGGATGAATAGAAAAAGTTTATAAGCTCAAAGAGAAATTCCCCCTGTCTGTAAAAAGTTTTACTTTACTCTTGTACAGTAATGGAGAGAGTGCTAAAATGGAACAAGCACTAAACGAAAGAGGTAATCGATATGCAGTTTTCCAAAAGATTAGACAGATTTGGAGAAGAAATCTTTGCAGCCCTGAATAACAGACGTATGGAACTGGAAGCACAGGGCATGAAAATTTATAATATGAGTGTGGGAACTCCGGATTTTAAGACACCGGAGCACATTAAGAAGGCACTTGCTGCTGCGGCAATGGATGACAATAACTGGAAGTACAGTCTTCGTGATCTGCCAGAACTTCTGGAGGCAGTATGTACTTATTATAAGAAACGTTTTGATGTGAATCTGACACCGGATATGGTTATGACTGTTTACGGCAGTCAGGAAGGTATGGGACATCTTGGAATGGCACTTTGCGATGAGGGAGATGTTGTTCTTCTTCCGGATCCATGTTATCCGGTATTTGCAGCAGGCAGTCTGATGGCAGGCGCAGTGCCATACTATTATCCGCTGGTGGCAGAACACGACTTTCTTCCATATGTAAAGGATATTCCGGAAGAAGTTGCAAAGAAAGCAAAATACATGGTAGTTTCTCTGCCCTCCAATCCGGTAGGAAGCATTGCAACACCGGGATTATATGAAGAAATCATTGCCTTTGCGAAGAAATATGATATTTTGATCATTCATGACAACGCATACAGTGATATCATCTTTGACGGAGCACATGGCGGAAGTTTCCTTGCAACAGAAGGAGCGAAAGAAATCGGCGTGGAATTTTTCAGCCTTTCGAAATCCTTCAATGTGACAGGAGCAAGAATCAGTTTTCTGGTTGGACGTCCAGATGTGATCGCGGCACTTCGCAAGCTGAGAAGCCAGATCGATTTTGGAATGTTTCTGCCAATTCAGAAGGCAGCGATTGCAGCATTGAATGGCCCATTGGAAAGTGTGCAGGAGCAGTGCAGAATGTATCAGGAAAGAAGAGATGCACTCTGTAATGGCCTTCGTGAAATCGGATGGGACCTTCCGAATGGCAAGGGAACGATGTTCGTATGGGCAAGAATCCCGGGAGGACGTACAGACAGTATGGCATTTTGCATGGAACTGATGGAAAAAGCCGGTGTTATTGTGACTCCTGGTGCAAGCTTTGGACCGCATGGTGAAGGATATGTACGTTTCGCTCTCGTCCTGCCACCGGAAAAAATCCGCGAAGTTGTAGAAGCTATCCGTAAAAGCGGAATCTGAGAAAGTAAACGAAGCATATTAAAAAATGCATTCATAATAAATTAAGAACAGAAATTCACATAATCACAGTACTTTTGACACAAAGTAACAGAGTGGAAAGGTAGATTTTCCCGATTTGTGTCCGTACTGTGATTTTTTTCGATTTTTTTAGAAAATATAAATTAGATGTTGACAAACAATTACGACAGTGCTATCTTAACAGTATAGATGTTAGCACTCTTCATTAATGAGTGCTAACAGACTAATAGGAAAGGAGCTGAGAACATGGATGAACAATTGACGGATCGTAAGAAAAGAATTCTGAAAGCGATCATCAAGACATACATGGAAACGGGCGAACCGGTAGGATCCAGGACAATATCCAAGGATGCAGACCTGAATGTCAGCTCAGCAACGATCCGAAATGAAATGTCTGACCTGACAGATATGGGCTACATCGTTCAGCCACATACATCGGCAGGAAGAATCCCTTCTGATAAAGGCTATCGGCTTTATGTGGATGAATTGATGAGAGAAAAGGAAGATGAAATTGCAGAAATCCGTAATCTGATGATTGAGAAGACCGATAAAATGGAAAAAGTGCTTAAGAATGTAGCACGTGTCCTGGCTTCCAATACCAATTACGCGACGATGGTTTCAGTTCCTCAGTACAGCGGCAATAAATTGAAATTTATTCAGCTGTCCCGTGTCAATGAGCTGCAGTTAGTAGCTGTGGTTGTCTGCGAAGGAAATGTCATCCGTAATCAGATCATTGATCTGGATGAAGAAATGGATGATGAGACACTTCTGAAGCTGAACCTTCTTCTTAATACCAATCTGAATGGCCTGCCGATACAGGACATTAATCTGGGCATGATTGCCAGACTGAAAGAACAGGCAGGAATCCACAGTGGACTGGTAGCAAGAGTGCTGGATGCAGTTGCAGCAACCATTCATGTCGATGAAGACGATCTGGAAATCTATACGTCCGGTGCAACGAACTTCTTTAAATATCCGGAACTGTCGGATAAGACCAAAGCCACTGAGCTGATTTCTACTTTTGAAGAGAAACAGCAGTTGGTTGATTTGGTCAAGGAGCGAATGGCAGATGACAATACCGGTGTTCAGGTATATATCGGAGATGAACTTCCAATTTCTACCATGAAAGATTGCAGTGTTGTTACTGCAACTTATGAACTGGGAGAGGGCATGCATGGAACAATCGGTATCGTAGGACCGAAACGAATGGATTATGAAAATGTAGTAAATAGTCTGAAGACTCTCAAGGTCGAACTCGATGAGGTATTCAAAAAAAATAAAAGTAATCAAGACAGTTAGCTGTCAGACTGGAAAGGCGGTAGAAAGAACGTGTCAGAAACAAATAAAAAAGAAGCTGGTGTACAGGAAGAAACAGAGAAAGACCTTCCGGAAACAGAACCTGTTACAGAACCAGTAGAAGAATCGCCGGAGGCAACCGCAGGAACGGAAACCACAGAGGAAACCGAGAGTGCAGCTGAAGACGATAAGGAATCTGATAAAGAAACCAAAGGAAAAAATTCTTTCTTTGGCAAAAAGAAAAAAGACAACAAGCTGGAACAGCAGATTGAAGATCTGACTGACAGACTGAAGCGTAACATGGCTGAGTTTGATAACTTCCGTAAACGTACGGAAAAAGAAAAATCCAGCATGTATGTGATCGGAGCAAAGGATATCATCGAGAAGATCCTTCCGGTTGTAGATAACTTTGAAAGAGGCCTTGCACAGGCTCCGGAAGATGATCCATTTGCAGAGGGAATGCAGAAGATCTACAAACAGTTTACCACTACAATGGAAGGCATGGGAGTAGAACCGATCGAAGCTGTTGGAAAAGAATTTAATCCGGATTTCCACAATGCAGTGATGCATGTGGAGGATGAATCTGTTGGAGAAAATATTGTTGTGGAGGAGCTTCAGAAAGGATACACCTACAAGGGATTTGTAGTCCGCCACAGCATGGTAAAAGTTGCAAACTGATCGTGTTCAAGGAAAAAGGAAGCGGCTGCGAAGCAGACATTTACTTTTTCTGGCACGATCCTGACAGAATCATAAGTGCATAGCACGAAAGATGCGTAGAGCATCTTGATTCTGGAAGGACAAACTAGAATATATAATAATCTTAGAATATATACAGGAGGAATATTATCATGGGAAAAATCATTGGTATTGACTTAGGTA